>Ga0126339_10000405_pt1 | contig 23162 bp, 7 predicted proteins | sample OrbTmetagenome_2_FD_92532 | JGI IMG/M metagenome (GOLD analysis project Ga0126339, IMG submission 92532) | Coral microbial communities from Petempiche,Puerto Morelos, Mexico - Orbicella T R C metagenome | ecosystem: Host-associated > Invertebrates > Cnidaria > Coral | place: Petempiche,Puerto...
TCCTGGCAGGAATACAGCAAAACAGTTCACTCATCAGTCTGAATGCCGCAGGACACCAGGTACAGTAGGTATACCGTCTAACCCTCCATAGAAGCTGAATCGTTTTCTTCTTTGGTTTGTTCAGTCACTCAAGTGAGGTTGTTCATGAACAAAACCCTCCCGGCGGCATTAACCAATCAGAAGTTACATCTACTCTCCCGCTATCTAACAATATGCAGATTATCATTTAAAATTTCCGCCGAAAGGAAAATGCTTACATAGATATTTTCCTTAAACTAGATAGTGCAAATTTTCTTCTTCCATTTTGTAACCGTAATATTCCCATGGCCAAAGAAGATCTAACCACGAGTTATGGAGGCTACATGTAGAAGGGTGTTTTCATTTTATTGCTGTCAGGTGACTACATGCGTATAATGTTTCTATAATACTTTTGTTTTCAGGTGTCCCGTTTGTCATTTTTAATGGAGTTTTTATACAGCAGCATTTGTCATCCCACTCTAGAGGAGTTGATCCTGGAGAATACTAAAGTTCTTGAACTTGATGGATGGAACCCATCAGGTGTTACTTTACTTACATGTACATTATATTGTGCTTTTATAAATGCAGTTCTGATAGTGGGGTAGACTAAGTTATCTCTGGCTGTCTGGCTGGCTAAGAAACCTTATGCGCCACTTGGCGCGAAGACGTTAGGTGAAGGAAGGCGAAGTCTGGCTTAGTAGTCTTTTTCATTGTATGTTTACTCACTGTCTCATTCGGCGATGACGTTTTCGTTTTGATTAGAGCTTGAGGAAACACTAGTTTATTAGAAAGTGAACTCATTAAAAAGAGTGTAAAGAAAATCAGAAGGAAAGAAACCACTAAGACTGCAAAATCCACCAATCTCTTGCTATCGGACACGACTTTCATTGCATACTGTTAACACATTTAAGTGACGTGGCGACTCTATGTAAAAAGCTGACTTGCAGGAAAGTAGACGGAGGAACTTCTTGCCTTTGTAAGAAATTCCTCTTTGATGTTTTAAATTGTTGGTGCCACTTTTCAATTCCTTTCCACTCGCCCTTTGTTGGGTATAGCGTTAGAAAACAGCGTCTCTTTTTAAATTTGGCTTCGTGTTAACAGCGACTCTTATTTGTATTTACTTGATGTAGGCTTGTCATTAACGGAGGGAAGTTCCAGTCTCACCAAACTACTCCTGTCAGGATGTTCTTTGACAAACCAAACATTGAGGACTCTGTCCGAAAAGGCTTCAGGCAAATTACCTTGCCTTGTTTACTTGGATCTCTCCAGTAATGAACAGCTAACTGCAGAGTGTCTATTGAGTATTTGTGCCATGACCTCTTCTCCAGGTGAGATTTTCAGTAATCTTCCTCAGATGTATGTCGAAGCTAACCAGCACTCTGATTAGCAAGCTGAAATGGGTGGGGGGTTTTCTCTGTTAATTATAAAATTATTTGTACACTGACTTGTTAAGTGGATACAAGGGAATACTATTCCAACTCAGCTAGGAACTAATAAACCAAGAGTTCATGGGGATTTAGTCAACAACAAGCCATGGGATTTTTCACAAATGTGCTCAGTAGAGGCATCAAGATTAAGACACATCATATGTAGTAATCGTATTGGCAGGAGTTGGTGTGTCGCATTCGTGGTCCAGCAGTCTGGGTTCCAGTCCTCTGGCCGGGATCATTGTGTTATGTTCTTGACACTTAACTCTGCAGCAGTTCCATTCTCCATATTTCCGTCGACCCGGGGCCCATTCGTTAAACCTTTGAAGCCCGGTGTAGCCTACCGATGGGACATATTTTAAGGCGGGATACCGGCAAAGAGGGTTAGATAGGGAGAGATACCTGTAGGTGCTGACCTTCCCTCCAGTAGATTACAGTAAATAACACATGCTACGATGTAGTCTTGCTATTAACTGAATGTGCGGTTTGCAGGCCAAAGTTGCTCCTTATCTGTGCTGGACTTCTCATTAAACGCGGCTGATGACATTGCTGGTGATATCGAAAAGCTTCCTGGACTAAAAAACTTAAAGACGTTGCTTTTGAAAAAATGCAGAATTACCCCAGCGAGTGTAGTTGATCTCTCCAAGCTTATCACCTTGACAACGCCTGATTTCTTGAGAATTTCCTCTGTGACGCTGGACGGCATCAAACTATCAGGCGCAGACGCCTTGAAAGGCATGCTGGGACTGTCAGACATGTTTATACCCACAAATCCTTGCAGCCTGGAGTTGCTGTCACTCATAGGGTGTGGCTTGAACGATAGAGACGTAAAACCGCTGATGAACGGCATCGGCAATGGACTGGTCATCAAAGAACTGAGATTATCAGCAAACCGACTCACAGATACAACCGTTAACTACTTAGTAGATTCCTCTGGAACAGCGCTTTCTCTTCAAGCGCTGGATCTTTCTTTAAACAAGGTTGGTGTATCTAAGGACAATTCGAGATAATTATAACGAAAATTTCTCCCCCTCCTGTCAACACGATTACTACATATAATGTGTCTTAATTTCGGTATCTATACTCACTGAGCAAATTTGTGAAAAATACCATGGCTTGTTGTTGACTAAAACCCCTTGAACTCTCGTTTTTATAGTTTCTAATCTGAGAAATATCTCAAAGACCACACTGCACTACTTATTGAATAAATCAGTCCATTTAATTTAGCTATAGTGCTTAAACTGACAGTGCACTTTACCTCTCCATCAGTTGGAACCGTTGAACTACTGGAGCAACATAAATCAGTAAAATGCTAAGGGTAATGTGCGACGGAACAACGACCAAGAAGAGTAACAATTCTAATAGACAATTTATTCTACGGATATAGGGCTTAAGCACCAGCACACAGAGCCAAGAGACCCTAAATTAGCTTTTACTTCACTTCGCGCGTAAGAGACAGTTTCCCTGTCTTTTCATTTGATGTACTCGAACTAATTACGTTTTCTTAAGCATCGCTTCTTGTCTTCATGAAGTAATATCTCAAAGAATAAACTCTCTTTTTATTAGATTCGAAATGGCGGAGCCCAGAAATTAGCAGGAGCTTTGTCCGACAAACTGGCAAACCTGAAAAGCTTATTGCTGGCTGACAACTGTATCGGTCAGATAGGAATACTAGCTTTGGTCGGCAAGGTCGGTCCCGGCTCTCAAGTAGGAGTATTAAACCTCAAGAGCCAACAACAAGCGTTGGGAGAGGAAGATATGGACGAAATAATGGAAGAGCTGGCGAAATCACTAGGTATATGTGATAGTTACATATGGCTCTAAAACGATACTGCTGACATAATTTATCTCGAAAGGAAAGCAAGGCAAATATGCGAGCGCGCATTGGTTTTGTTTCAAAAGACTGGTTCTGTACACGTTTTTCCCAGTGGTAGTTGAGAATTTGTCTGTCATATTACACTTTCAGGATTTGACCCAGAAAACAGCGAAGGTTGTGCACCAGACATCAGTCTTCCAGCAAACTTCACAATCAATCTTACCGGGTTAGGAGGTGAACCCGGTGAACTGGGACCTAAACTCGACAGTCAAGCCGTGCTGACAGATTACAGTGCCAAGCACCGCAGAACCTTGACGTTTAAAGATGTACTCCAGCTGTCAGCGGTCCTGTCCCAATCAGAAAACACGAGGGCTATAATGAGTCAGAGCGACTGGGACCGAGTCATCAGCGCCGATAAAGACGCTCCGGCGTGGTTGCAACTTTCATCAAAACGCGAGTGCGCTGTGTACGTCAGTAACCTGCCGCTGAGTGTCACTGCAGAAAAACTTGAGGGACAACTGGATAGCGAAGCGGAGTGCAATGTTGTGGAAGTTTATTTGCTGAAGGTTAGAAAAACTGCCTACTTTCCTGGCATTTATTTTGCTTTAATAAGTATTACTCGCGCATGTCAACTGGTACTTTGGTTTGGTCGGTCGATTGTTGGGTCGGGAGGTCGGGAGTGAAGGCAAAATAGTATGTTACTCGATTGTGTTACAAATCTGGTCTGTTGATTTTGTCGTGATGTTACTTCTGACAAACACTTGTCACTTGACTCGTTGACCTCGCTCAGGTTGGCGTTGTCGAAACATCAGTCACCAACAGCAGGTTCCTAACAGAACTTCTCTCACCCATCAACCTCGTTCGCAAAAGCCGTGGGAAAGAGGTTGCTCACTCAGACGATCGTACTAGGCAAACCACCTGAGCATGATACTCCTCGGTTCAAGCCATTTACCGCGTGTGTTATATTTTCACAAATAAACGCTTGGTTTTTATTTAAATTCAGGATCAAATTCTGAGGAAACCAAATGGTTTAGCGTGGGTGCTGTTCACAGATTCTGCATCTGTTCAGCGGGCAGTGGAATACTACAACTCAGGTCAGGCCTTCATGTACGGCACGCCATTTGTTATCTCCACCCTGAATGTTGATGTTATGGCCGACACTGGATCCGAAGAAAATGCTGAGGCTAAAGCAAGGTCAGTGGCTTTCTGAGATCTCTAACAAACTAGTCAAATTTTGAATAACTCCATGACGACAACACTTTTTATGTTTAAACGATGATACAAAATTACAGCAGGGCTAATGTGGTCGTGTAAACAAATCGCTATAGCTTTAAAGAACACGGAACTAGCACAAGCTGTCGACGTAGTGAGCTTGGAGAATCTTCATTTTGATTATAACCCTAAACAAGCAATCGTTTTGTTTCACTTTCTTTGGATGTTTTTTTTTAAAGATAAATAGAAAACATTTCCCGCGTTTTACGCGACTGGTGAATTGCGGGAAAAGGATGCTGCAGTTGCGACAGGTAACCTTTTATTTTGGTTTGTTTCTTATTTTGTTGGCTGATTGATTGATTTTCATCGTGTTTACAGACAAGAGGTGATACAACGTGCTGAAGGTCGTAAAGCGGATCAAACTGCGCATGCACAACTGGTTCAGTCGAACTATAACGAGAGTCTTGCGCGTCACGAGTATGCGGCCCAGCACCCCGCCTACGCAGATGGCCGAGTGTGGTGAGCTGGTGCCGAGGGTCCAATCAGGACAGGAAGCCCTTTAAAATTGTTGTAGTTCTAGCATCGAAGCTTCCCTGGGCTGATTGTTGGCGAAGAGCAAACCATCAAAGTCGCAAGAATCCGAACCGTCTAATTGTTTAATTATAACGCTCTGAACGGTTCTTTCAAACAACAACAACAACAACAACAACGACAACAACGACAAAACTGAAGAACATTTCCCTTTTAGAGCCTTCACTTAAACGCGAAGTGGAGGCCATTTTCGAAGATTGTCCACAGCCTCCCTCCTTCGTTTATTCGACGGCCTCTGTGTTGACAGACCGCGCGGTTACATCTTGTATCCAATATTTGGTTTATGGGTAATGTTAAAAGAGTGCATTTCAACTGTGTGCTCGTACATATTACTCTGGTCTGAAGAGTTTTCAACACTACTTAATTATTTATTTTTAAATAAAGGATGTGTAATATTTTGCTAAAGAATTTGTCCATATTTTGTGAATGTTTATGGACCACAGAGTGTTTATATAAGAATTTGATCTGTTTGTAAATAAAACAGGAAACCATTGATAGACGTTTCGCCTTTTCACTTCAAAAAGAACAGTTCCCGAAAACGAGTGTTCAGTGTTCAGAGAGAAGGAATGTGAAATCTCTACTGCCCGTGAAATGCAGCAGTCAATTGAGGCTGGGATGTCCTGCCGTCAGTGCTTGTGACGATCTTTTATTTTTCTTACAAGACGTGACGATATTTCATTTGCCTTACATGAAGTGTATTAGACTGCATGGAAGCCCAGATGTATGCCTGTTCAGACCAGTTCATTAAAACTTTCGAGTTGTGTGTATTGTGTGCTGAGGTCCCTGCCCTATTTTGCTGTCCCCATTTGACGCTTCCTTGGCGGTGTACAACGTAACAGTACTAATGTACAAATGATCGCAATAATTAAAGAATATCAAAACTGCTACTTGAATTCGGGCACAGCAACACCTAACATTGGGTGATATGAAGCAAACGTTTACGCTTGATTAGAGTTCTTTTTGTGTACTCCTTTCAGTTCATCTGAAGGACAAAGCTATTTCGGGCTGATACTATGTTCTAAAACAAATCGTAAAATAACCTTGATGTTCCGTTCACAGAAACCCCTTTTCTATTCAGCTTTTAAGAGCAAACGGCAGACCCTTGAAGTCTTACCGTTGCATTTAAAAGCTGAACAGTTGACCGTTTTTTTCACTAATTAAAAAACTGCGGAGGTGTTGGAAGGCGACGATCCCGGGGTCGGGGCATTTGCCCACTTTCTTCGTCCCCACCCCGGGGCATTTAGACAGCCTATGTGTCCCCACCCCGGGGAATTTGCGCATTTTTTTTAAAAAAATGCTTATGCCCGGGGGTTAGCCCGGGGGGAGGGGGGGGGGGAGAATAGGCACTGCTGGAATTGACTGATGCATAATATTTTTATTTTCAACGATTTCCTGTTGGTTGAAATTCGAATTTGGCGAAGTTTGTTTTCTCGGTACCCTGCAGCGACCCATCGCTGTGACGTGCTTCAATGTTCCATTTCGGCACACAATAAGTTAATAGTTAATAAAGTGTCTACTGTTCGTGGCGCAGATGTCACTAGCGGTTCGATTCGATTCAGTGTCGTGATTTAAGTAACACTTGATTTCTGAGCTCACCTTGGATTCGTGAGAAACATCTCGCGTTGTCTGTGTTTGCCTTATTTTTGCAAAGAAGCCAAATGCTCGACTGCGCTTTCGAAACGCACGGTCGCCTTTCTCGTTGACAATTTGTTTGGCATACTTCAAGTTAACAACGGCTCGTAAATCAGCTTAAACATATAACAATACAGCTCACTGGACAAGAAACAAAATGGGTGTCCAATGTTCCTTGATTTTATCCAGTTTACGAAAAGCGCGGGAAACAAGTAACTAAGTCGACAGCTTGTAAAAGCTCCCGCTCTCAGTGGTCGCTAACTCAGCCATTCCAAATTAGTAGTATAGGTAATGTTGCGAATGCGGGTGCAATTAAGGTTACACTAAGAGTAATATTTGAAAATTCTCTCAAAATTGCACGAGCCTTTAGGCGAATGTAATTTAAAAGAATTTTCAAATATCATATGTAGTGTAAATCCTCTTCATAAGATTACTCATTTATTATATGACTGAGAAAATAACGAACGCACGCGCGTTAATTTGCGCTGTATAGTGCAAATTAGAAATTAACGATAAATTAGCCTGCTCTCAGCCGATCACAATGAGGTAATTTTCGCAGTCATATAACAAAATAATCAACACATCAAAACACATAATAAATCCAGCCCTGTCTCTTGAGATTAATGACACAAAAAAATGCACATTTGCGCGCTCAAGTAGTAGGCCAGACATAAACTGTTGAACCATGCCGATTTTAATATCTGAATGGTACGCAAAAATCTCAGAAATTCCGAACGAAAACTGGCATGCATGTTCCAGTTACTCGAAGCGCCTGGAATTAAGCTTAGTTGCCGAATATAGCAGCAGGGTGTACGGGTCGACGGTAAATTTCCAATTGAAAATTTTGGACTTTACTCAAGATGTGCCATTGTCATTGAAAATGTTCCGGTTGATCAAGCTGATTCGCCTCACATAACAATCAACATTTCGACCACAGGTTCCGGAAATTTGGAAGTAAATAAAACTGCTATGTTAAAAAATTCAAATAATTATACTGGACCGGTATAATTTAAACTTAACGCGGGCAAACAGTTCTCTTCGTACATGATAGTAATGCGTCTAGTAATGCGTGTATTGAAGACAACCAGAGAGCGCGCACAACTTTAAAGGACTCATTTCCCTTTTTCGGCTTGAAAAAACAATGATTTAAATTGAGTTTGGCAACAGCGACCGTTAACAGAAACCCAAATTGCGCGGTCTACGCAAATAAATACGCCTGACTTTCGTATTCGTCACAGTCTGCTGCTTTAGAACAAGGCACTATTAAAATAGGTCTTATAAATACGGCGCGACGGTTAGCGTGGGGTTCATTTGACGGTTCTACTTACAACAGTTCACACGGCAGGTTATGATACCGAGTTTGGAAAATTTGATAAAGTTGTTCTGGCAAAGTGATAAAATCATCCTGTCAGTTGAAGATGAAGGCTGTGTTGCTAAGTTTTCTGTTTCTGTCGATTGTCGTCTGCAAAGCTGCGAAGTTTCCTTTCCACTTAAAGGACGAACAAGGTAAGAACTGCTTATCATATTCGTCATATTGTTTTGGTTTCGTAATGAAGTTGATATGGATAAATACACACGCGATATTCAAGTCAGTAACTCAAAATGAACATTTTTCGATTTTCTATTGTCCGACTGAAAGTTGACTAGTTTAAAGAGTGTATGCGACGTTGAAGTTCAGGCCGAAGGCGCTTTTTTGTACTTATTTACATTGTAATGCCAATGCAACGGTAATCGACAAAAGCTTTTGTCTTTTTCGCGCCTTTTTTCCAACCATGTTTTCAACTGATTTGTCAACAAATGAGCGAATCTATCTTAATCTCACAACTGAATATTGATTGCTGAGTGTCTTTCTTGGGAGAGGTAACAAATGCTGGTAAAAAGGAAAGTGTACGGCAGAGTACAGATCACTACATTACACAACAAGACAGGGAACGCGCGATCTAATTTGAAAGTTAAGCTAGTTTAATATCGATTATCGGCGAACTAATCAGACTCACGGACTCAAATTAGATCAGACTGTAGTTCGAATATCTTCTTTCCGACGATTGGGAGCATTGAAGGATGAGAACCACGGAAAAAATTTTGGTCGCTTAAATTCAGTTGCATCCCTGGTGTTTACAAAGACTCCAACCGGGGTCACTTGAGAGTCTTAAATCAATCAGCACACAATTTTAGTTTGCTTGTGATCTTACCAATCATATTTTAGCAACATGAATGCGGTTAGAATAGACAATTTTGATTGGCTGCAACCTGCATTCAAACTTCAGTGACTGGAACTGCTCAGCAAATGAGCGCTAAAATATTTTGGACTCACCGCAGCCGCCAGAGCGGACGCTTGCCGCCCACGCACTCAATTGGGTTCAAAGTTATTTTTATGCTATGTAAATCACTAGAGTGGAAAAATTTAGGACCTGACCACACTAATGCGTTATTAAAAGTATCCGTTTTCGTCTCAACGAAAACAGAGCAAAATATTTTGACCACACAAGCGTTTTCGTTTTGTTTTCACCTCTCCAAACTAATTCGTTTTCATTGGAGACCGTTGGAAAAAGCATACTTTTTGATACATTTCGTCTATCGTCCACAACCAGAACGCCTCAAAACGCTGATGGAACTATGACTCTTTTTTCGGCACCGTTTACAAAAGCACCCGTTTTCAACTATCCACACTAGAAACAGAGCATTTTCCAAACGATGCGTTTTCAATAGCGTCCTCTTTAAAACCGTTTTCGAAAACCTCCGTTTTCATTACCGTTTTCGGTCGTTTTAGTGTGGGGTCGAAAATGCATCAAAATGTATGAGTTTTAAAACGCATGAGTGTGGTCGGGGCCTAGTCGCAAGATTTTTATGTGGTGCTGCGTCAATCTTAATCACGCGAATTCAACGCAGTCAACACTTTTATATTTAAACACGTCACGCCTGGGAGCTAAGTAAGCTCGATCAAAATACAAACGTGTATGTAACTAGAAAAATTAAATAACCAATAAAATGAATTAAATTGTCACAAAAAATAATACAATTAAATATCTAAGAATAAAATAAGCCTAATCATATATTTTTATGTATGCTATTAACACTTAAAATTATGTGCACAGTAAAAATCATCCATCATGGAACTTATTCTCTCAAACCGTGACAGGGAGGACAGAACTTTACATTATGCAATTTAACAAATTCCCTATACTCAGGAAGAATATTTTCATTTATTTGATCAGCATTGCATCTTGTTAAGTTTGTTTCTTCCAACCAACCAAGTTCAAACATTTTGTTTTCTCGATAGATTGTTCGTTTTGTGAAAGTATGCATCGGCTAGGGGACTGCATCTGCGACGATGTGAATTGGTGTCGTGGCGTACAATGCAATGTTGCGGCAAAGTGTGATGAAAAATGTAAGAATTGGAACTTTTTCAGAAAGATACAAAAACTACATAAATATATATTAATTTGTCATGACTGAAAAACGTACAAAGTAGTGTTTAAGGGTGCTTTTCTTTGGGGTGATCTGGATCAGGATCAGTGATCCAAGATCACTCGGATCATGGTGCATTAAAAGAATCGATGAATCCGTGAGTAGAGTAGATTCATCGGTTCCTTTGATGTACCACGATCCGAGTGATCTTGGATCACTAATCCTGATCCAGATCATCCTAAAGGAACGCACCCTAAATATTCCAAACCCAGAGCTCATATAGGCCACTACTGAATAGAAATGGACGCTCAGGGATTGAAATACAAAGAAGACTTTTTCTCCTACATGAGGTAATTAATTCAAAGAGAGGTGATAGCTAGAATGGGTCGTGAGGACGCTATATTAAATCTTCTTGCGATTAGTGGCTGTCGCTCGACAGGGATGTCCGACTCAAGTAGTGAATCTTGATGTCCACCAGAACTTAGCTTAACCCTGAGAAATAGATGAGCGACCAAAAAACTACCTTCCAGTTGACCATCAAAAATGAAAGATTCCTGAATTCAACCAGAATGACCGTGGAAGTATCCCTAATTAACATTGAAGCCTCTCTGTTCTGGAGACAGGCCGCACAGACACACATCAATCTCCGATTTTGTTTGCGTGGGTTCGGTAGTTCTTTTTATTTTTTTTCGGAATGGGAGGCACATCGACCAAGGAAATATAGAATCAGTCAATTAAGGTTTCAGAATTTATCAAGGTTGGGTTATCAATTTTATTAATTTTAACGTGCTGCACACCTACAGGTCGTACAGATGAAACCCCGCCATCAGTGATACAGGAACCTGAAATAGTTCCAGTCACTGCAGCCTCTGTTGGAAACGATTCAGAGCAAGGTTAGAGAGAATATTCCTCATCAATATCAAAGACGATTTTCCAAATATGTTACAAAGGGTTCTTGTTGGATATAACTTTGGACTGCCGTCTGCCCCCCCCCCCTGGGGGAGGGGGTACTCCCAGGAAACTTTGGTAGGGGTGTGCGGCCCGCTTCCCAAAACCCTTACCCCATTTATGACCAATATCTTCGATTTTCCCAACCCTATATATGACCTAACCAAAAATTCGATTCTCTTTTTATGACCATTGCGGCTGGCGCAATTGCCCTAAACATGATTTATGAAGGGCTTTTGTTGATGGTCTTATCGATAATGATGAAAAAGTAGCTTCTTCTAAAAAAACAGACCCAATGCAAGAGTAGAGTGCTAAAACCATACATCATTTATGCCAAAATCGATACCCTATTTATGACCAAAACGGCTGAAAAACCATACACTTTGAGGCCGCACATACCTTTATAGCCCATATAAGGGAGTAACCCCGCTCCCCCGGCGTTTGCCAAGCTCCATGAGTAAATACCTGCTGTAACTATGTGTAAAAGAGATAGATCTACTCACACCCTTTACGTCAAGTGCGTTTGACCTCAAAATCCAGCCAAACTAGTCTATATATATATATTGATTCAATGTTCCAACTTCAAAGAATGTGTAGAAGGGTCAGCGACACATTTGGAAAACACAGACACACATACAGTTGAAGCCCTGTAAATACAACTCGACCATGAGACAGTCATCTGCGGTGAATTTTGTCTTGCCAGACACTCAGTGCGGGTTACAATCGAACCTCCATGAACGGCCAACTCTTTACAACGGCCACGTTTACTGTTCCAGCGAATGGTCTAGGCATTCATTCTTACTTTAACCTCTGTACAACAGCCACCTCTCTGCAACGACAACTGTCCTTAACTACGTGTCCCAACTGTCAAAGTAAGCTCTTGATAACGGCCAGCAAGTCAACGAAAAAAAAATTGTCATTGTAATAAGTCAGGAAACGTGATCCGTTCCACGCGTCGTTGGTCTCTGTTTCTTTTTTATCGAAATATTTTTAATTGCACTTACGTATTTTTTAAAATAGAATTTTTACACCCCCGTAAAACCTAGGCACCATCTCATATCCATTAGGGAGTTTAAGAAGTTACAAGGGCTACGCCAAGGACAACGTCGATTAAAAAAATGAATTTCTAATTTACCTACGAATCTCGCGATACTCCATAAGCCATTTACTTTGTTTATCACTGTCAAAACTATCATGAAACTGAATCTGGGACACAGCGATAAATTTGAAATAGAAATTTAAAAAGTTAGCCGCTGTGGTTCACGTTCTTCAGACAACGCCGAATTTGGTCATTTTACGTTGTTGTTTTGCAGAGGACGGCAAAGAAATGTACCAAGAATTACGACGGACGTGCACAGCCATTGTTCTCCTCATTAAACCTTTTGTTAAGCGACGTTCCCGTTGCCGTTGCCGTTGCCGTCGTGGTTTTCTTAAACTCCCTAGTGTCTCCCCATAACGGCCACCTCTCTGCAACGGCCACTTTCCTCTGTCCCCAGGCTGATTATTAAGGAGGGATTCGACTGTATATTCTACTGAAGTTTATTCTCTCAAACCGTAAGAGCATCTGCAAAGGGAGGATAGCATTTTCATATTCATATCAATTTAACAAATTGCTTACACTCAGGAAGAATATTCTCATTCGTTTGATTAGCCTTGCATCTTATTAAGTTTCTTTCTTCCAGCCAACCAAGTCCAAACGTTTTGTTTCCTCAACAGATTGCTCGTTTTGTGAAAATATGCATCTGCTAGGGAAATGCAACTGCGACGATGTGAATTGGTGCCGTGACGTACAATGCAATGTACCGGCAAAGTGTGATGAAGAATGTAAGAATTATACGATACACTTTTTAAATATTCAATAGTTGTTTATCTATTTATTTATTTATTTATTGTTTATTCTTTACTAAATACGCCGTGATTGGTTTCTGAAGGCTGGTTTTCTCTTGTGCATGAGCATAAGCAACATATATGCAGACGGAATGCGATGTTAACAACGATCACCTTTCAAAATGCGTTTCATAACCACGCCTTACTGTTTCTGGCATATTGCTTAAGATCATGCTCATGTGTCAGTGGAAACCAGCCTTAAGTTTCCCAATCCCAGAGCTCATCAGTATAAACCATGTTTGACAGCAGCACTGTTACTGAGTAGAAATGACCGCTCTAGGGCTGTACAAGGGGGAGAATTTTTCCTGCATGAGGTAACCGAGAATTGATCTCAGAATACAGCCAGAACCGCCCAAAAAATGTTTCTGATTGTAAAATATATATGTTCGGAATTTCTTTTCTCAGCTCGCCACACTACACCAAGGAATTATAAAATCGATCAGTAACAGTTTCAGAATCTATCAGGCAAAGAAGCTTAAATTTTCCCAATGGAGGGAAAAAACAAAACAAATAAATAAACAAATCGAAAACCAACAACAACACCAGCAAAAAAATCACGAACTCACAAAGGTCATTCTCCCGTCACATTGGAGCAGAGCAAACCACATTAGTCAAATGAGCCTTTTTTCATTATTTTTTTTTTGATATTGATGACCCAATTATTACATCTTGTATTTTTTTCAGGTCATCCGGAGTAATGCAGTTTGAGGAAGTCATTGTCGGTCAGATTAATGATCCTGAACAGTTTCGTTCGGAACATGCGTGAAGAAGTGATGTCAAATATCAACTTCAATTTTTTGCAATTTTTAGATTGAATGCTAGAAAGCACGAGCCTCTTCTATGTCAACAACAACAAAAATACACGAAAGACAATAAATACAACGACAACAACAGTAACAGCAGTGAAAACAAAAACAACGACAGTACAACTATTTTATGCATGGCCGGTAGAATTATATTAATTGTATGAATTGAATAAAGATGAAAAACATTGAGTAAACTGATTCACACATTTGCCCTGTTTATGTTAAAGCCGAGAACCATTCATCTAATTGCCTCTGATATAGGTAATAGACTATTTCCGAGTCGTCGTGCAAAAATAAGTTTGATTTGGATGAAAATGAACTTATAGATGAAACGCATTTTCGTAACAGTGTTTTCGCACGAAGACTCTTTTTAACGGAGAGGCAAAGACAATTCGCAAATGGTCTTTTTAGCTGGATTCTTCTAGTGAGGCTCGCTACTATTGTTGAAGCGACCCTTTTTATTGAGCTCGAGTCATAGTCATGTACATTTCCAGAGAGTAAGATCTTCTCTTGTTCCGAGTGTACATCTTTAATGTCAGTGGTGTCGATGGCATTTTCTTCCACTTGGGTTCTCTTGTACTAGATGTTTTCCAACTTATCGAGTGGCATTTAGAGCAATCAGTTTTGCCACGATCAGTCAATGATAAGGAAACCGATTTAATAAATGGATTTAAAAATAAAACTATGTTAGTTCGGCCGATTTGTTGTAGAAACCTAGCTAACTGCAAACTTGATGATAGAACCCATTTGGTCCGAACATTGGCCTTCGTGTTCAAACAAGGCAGGATGGCGCCATAGTTGTCGGACTAACTGGATAAGTTGGACTCTGCAGCTGCAAGACTTTCTTACTTAGTTACGCCTATTTACCCCGCAAATTTGTCGAAGCATTACAAGTGCATGAGAATTTAACAGTAACACGACGCCATGAACTTACTACACGTACTCCGATAACTGGAACAAAAAAATGCATAAATTGTAAAACAGCATTTACAGAAATTTTCTACCGTGAAACCTGTATTAAGCGGATCCCATATTAAGCGGGCACCCTCTATTAAGTGGACACCAGCTTACGTTGCAAAATTTTCCTCCTACAGTTACTGTAAAACAAACCTGCATTCAGCGGACACCTCTGTTAAGCAGACGCGGACACCAATATTAAGCCATTTTGTTGCGCAAAAGCGGACACCTGCCTTAAGCGGACACTAGTAGGGGTCGCAAGGGTGACCGCTTAATACAGGTTTCACTGTATTTAACAGAACCATCGTAATTAAAAGGTATCGTTTTTGTGAACCGATTTTATTTGAAAATGATAACGGAAAAGTTATGTCGACACATTTAAAAGCCTCAGCGCGCTACGCAACTACTGGTAAAAATAGTTCCAAAAAATATATACATATTCGACCTGCCCCTTTTAAAATGGTTCAGGTACTTCCTTATGGTTTAAAAATATCTCCATCTAAAATTTATGATTAACAAAAGTATAACTAACTTATGGTCAAAAATGGTCACAGAAAGGAAATTTCTAAAGTTTCCGAACTATCCTACGATACTTGAAGCTATTTTTTTTTTCGAAAATGTCGCTACAAGAGAGGATTTTCTTCTAACTTTGCAAATAGCATTTAACTCAATAGGTTTTGGCACGTCAGGTAATTAAAAGGCGGATAATTTGAAATGGAGTTAGAAATACGATGATTCCGGTACAACTGATGACTTGAACACTGCCTTACATACTCGTCATTTTACAGCGCAATCCTTAAACGTTTCTTTTCCTTTGTTTCCTTTGTTTTCAGCCCTGCTCCTCTTACTCATGTCTCTTGTGAGCTTAAGCGACAACATTTCACTACCTATGATATAAGTTAAAAGATAAGTCAAATAACATTTTGCGTTCTTGTTTTGACAGTATTTTAACGCTTACTGAATGATTACCGCCTTCTTAGAACCCCCACTCCGCTCCCCCCTTATCCTCTCCCGCTTCCCGCGCTTTCTACTCCCACCTATTCTCCCGGGCTCCCGTCCCCCTGTCGCCCCCCCTCCCCCGGCTTGATACCACGCAGTCAAAACTTTTAAACCGTGAAGCACCTGGAATTTACGAACGTTGTATTTTGTCAATTTATCTATTACAAACAGACTTTTTTAACTGGCTGTCGAATATCAAATAAGCTGCTAAAATTGGTCAGCCAACAGTTCTGGGAACCGCAAACTCTGCCGTCACTCAGAAGTCCTTGGTATGACACAATGTCACGCAACCTGTGGCTAGGCATGCCACAAGTCGACTTTTGCTTTTAAAATCTTCGTCCTTTGCTTATAGCTTATAAGTCGACCTCTGTTTACAAAATCTTCGAGCGAAGACGTCGCGAGCGCGAGCGACGTAAATCGCTAAAGATCGACTTGTTTCACTCGCTGGGATGTCAATCAGAGCGTAACTTTTTGGCGCGAAAAAAACTTTTCATGCGCTCCGCGCGCGGCTGACTTGATTACCACTAAGACATTCGCGAGTACTGTCCCCTAACTCAAATGGAGTCATTTGTTTATAGTGCATGGATGTAGTCAGTAAAACTGACAAACGGGGAAAGCTGTTCCAATGAGAAATGCCTCCTAAAGGACGCAGTCGTGATTGTATTTCTAGTCAGTGAAAATTTTTATTTGACAAATTTCCGGTTGATGAGGCTAATTCGCCTTTATTATACATGCAAAATTTCCGGAATTTGGAGGTAAATAAAACTATTCAACAATGAAAATAATTATACTGGACCGATATAATCAAAGCTTAACACGCGCAAACAGTTCTCTTCAGTCGTACATAATATTAGTGTGTGTATTGAAGACAACTGAGTAGCGAGCGTGCACAGCTTTAAAAGACTAATGGTTTGTTTGGGCTTGAAAAACCAATGATTTAAATTGAGTTGGTAACAGCGACCGTTAACAGGAGCCCAAAATGCGCGGGCGATGCAAATTAATGCATATCACAGTGTATTGCCTTAGAACAAGGCACCCTTAAAATAATTCTTTATAAATAAGGCGCGAAGGATTGACGGATCTTCTTACAATATAGCACACGACAGGGTGTGATCTCGAGTCTGGAAAATTTGACAAAGTAGCTCTAGCAAAGTGATAAAATCATCCTGTCAACTGAAGATGAAGCCTATATTCCTAAGTTTGCTGTTTCTGTCCGTTGTCGTCTGCAAAGCTGCAAAGTTTCCTTTTCACCTAGAGGACCAATTCCAACAGAGACAGGGTAAGAACTACACATTGGCATAATGTTATTGCGGTTTCAATGAACGCGATACAAGAATACTAGATACCCTGAATAACTCATTCAATTCTTCTTAGAATAGTAGATTTTCCTTTAGCATCGTCAAGTGATTTCAAGTATTATTTTGACTTTGTAGGTTTAGAAGTTTTTGAGCTTGGGCAACTATAAAACCTTGAGTTTTCGACACTTAGAAAATTTGCGAGTTTTTACACCGATTCGGAGTCAACCGTTTTGCATTTTCACTAGTACATAAGTAATATACGGGGATGGAATAAGATGTTGATAACAAGCACCTTTTGTCAGGGAAATGTCTAAACGAAATGCGCTTCACAACAGCACCTTACTGCGTCTGCGCATGATTGCGCTTGTGAAAAACCAGCCTTAAGTTTTCCAGTCTCAGGGAGTTCATCGGTATAAACTATGTTTGATAGCAGAACTGTTACTGAGTAGAGATTGCCGCTCAAAGGCTGAGATATAAGGAGGAAAACCTTTCCTGCATGAGGCAGCCCAGAGTTGACCTCAGAATACTGCCAGAATAGACCGCAGGATAAATCTTATAACAAGGATGCCCAGCTTCAAAACACTAGTGAAACCTTGATGTTCACCAGAGTTTTCTCGACACTGAGAAACAGATGGAGAACTAAATAACCGTGCATCACCAAAATTAACTACCAAACATAAACGAATCGAAACTTTCCTTTGTTGGCCGGAGACGTGCGGGAACCACCCAAAAAATACATCTGTGATTTTATTTTATATATGTTCGGATCACTGAGAAAAATTCGTTTTTCAGCTCACACCAAGGAATTATAAAATTGATCAGTGACGTTTTCAGAATCTATCAGGACAAAGAAGCCTAAATTTTTCCAATAGAGGGAATAAACAAAACAAACAAATAAACAAATCGAAAACAACGACAACACCAGACAAAATAATCACGAACTCACAAAGGTCTGTTCTGGAAAAGTGCAACTTGGCAGTAAATGCCAAAACTGTAGTAAAGCTTAAAAAATTGCCATTCTCCTGTCACATCCTTTCATTCCTTCAGAACAAACCACATTAATCAAATAAGCCTTTTTTCCTTTATTTCTTTTAATATCAATGACACAATTATTACTTCTTATATTTTTTTCAGGTCCTCCTGAGTAATGCAGTTTCATAGAGTCATTGTCGGTCAGATTGTTGATCCTGAACAGTTCAGTTCACAGGCGTTGGAATTTTCCGTGGAACATGCGTGAAGAAGTGATCTCAAATATCAACTTTAATTTTTTTCACTTTTAGATTGAATGCTATAAAGCACAAACCTCTTCAATGTCAACGACAACAAAAACACAGCAAAAGACAACAAAAACAACGACAACAACAGTAACAGCAATGAAAACAAAAACAACAACAGCATAACTATATTATGCTAGGCCGGTAGAATTATATTAATTGTATAAATTGTAAAAATTCAGTCTTTTGTTTTATTGGTCAGGAAAGGTCGAAATGTATCGAAAAAGTCATGTGGTTTAGATTTCATTTCTTCAGACTTTCTGTACCAGTATGCAGTAAGAGCTTTCCTTCGTTCACGAGTAGCAATATTCGATATCTCTTTTTAAGTTCAAAGTTTTCTGGTATGCGCTCTTTTGCAAATTGAATGGCATATTTCCTCTTGTTTCTAATAGCCGCTTTCCATTCTTTACATATGAAACATACATCTCTTTCACGAACCCGTTTCTTTCTCATGGGAGCATGTTCATTTGCAATACTATCGAAAAGATTTCTCCAATAGTCATAAGCATCATCTAAATCATCAAAGATTTCACCAACATGCCATGGAGCATCAAGAAGATCCTTGCTAAAGTTGTCAAAGTCAGTAGTTTTAGTTTGTCGGTGGACTAGAGCCTTGGTTGTCGGTTTTTTAACCTTTTCTGTCATTTCGCCATAAACCATACTGTGATCACTGATGTCGGGGTTGTCTTCGCCGCAGTTCTTAAAAAGATCAGGGTTATTTGTAAGCATTACATCAATGAGTGTCTGCGAGTTTGCCGGACCCTTGTTGGTTCATTTTTAAGGCAGTGTAGGTCATTGACTTTTTCTAGGTCCCTCAGGATTTTTCTCTCGCTACGATCTAACCGTAGTCTGTCTAGATTTAAATCACCAACAATAATAACAGTTTTCTTTTTGAAACATGCCCATTGACAGATGCTGTTTAATTCACTCTTGACTCTTTGTAGGTAGTTTCCGCAGGTTTTATTTTCTTTCTTGGAGTTATTAGGCGGTCTGTAAATTGATAGTACCAGAATATCTTGTCTGCCTATTTTAACATCAACTGCTATAACTTCTAAATGTTTTACAGGCCGTTGGCAGAGTGAGCTTTCTTGATGGAATTGTTGTTGATATATAGACAAGTAGGCCACCTCCTCCTTTCGCTTTGTCCTTGCGGAACATATTGTAACGTTGCAATTTGAATTGACTGTCTGGATAGGATCGGTCGATTTTAGTCTCCGATATCACCAATATTTGTGCTTTCAGAGATCTGTGCAGAAGAGTTAGATCTTCGAATTTGTTTTGGATGCTGTTTATATTCAAATGCATTAGGAGGGCGTTGCTTGAGTTCACTTTTCTTTGGTCAATAATGGAGCTATTGTTTTCATGACAGCAGGCTTTGTTGTGTGGCCTTTGTCCGTGGTTTGGCGAGATATTTGCATATTCTCCTTCTTGGTCCTGAATAATGGCGGATATTTCGAAATCATTTGATATGTTAGATTCAGCATTAAATCCTAGATCAGAGTGGTTGCAAGGTGGTAGGCAACACCAGTTACAAATCCAGTCGATATGCGGATAGTCCAAGTAGTGTTTGAATTGTGTATTGGTAAATCCGAGACATTTTGCATGCGACCAGGTTTCGCAATTAGCACATAAGATAGCCTTCTGATTTGAACGAACATTCCTCTGACACTCTTTACATGGGCATTTGACTTTAACTGCTGGTCCTGGTTGAGGGTGAACATCGCCACATAAAGTGATTCGATCAAACTGGAATGAACTGGTCCCATTTGCCGTGTACAAAACTCGTGATTTCAGATATGAATTACCACGACCGTGTAGTTGTAGACGAGCACTGCAGAAAAGTTTTGAGTAGAAGGTTGAAAATAGCCTAATCATTTGGGAATCAGCTCTAACCTCATTCTTACGATATGTGATAGTGTATAAACAAAGTGCTAGAACAGCAATAAGCAGTTTCCCGGAGCCATATTGAGAGCGTCTTTCCGCCATGATTAGTTCAAAAGAGGACCGCACGTTTTTCTTTTCCATCCTGTAACCTCCACTGCGGTAAACAGGCGATGAACTAAGTAAGACGATTGCTCTATGCATTTCTGGTGTTCTTAATTAAAAATTGGAAATCATACTTCACGATTACCTTTTTTAGGGTTGGTTTTTATCCTTGTACTAACACGTGCGAAGAGCTTTGAAGGATGTATTAAATCCATTCCTACATAGCTGTTTTGGAGTCCCTATCGAACTCCACCCACAGATATCGCCCAGTGGATCGCAGCGGGGATGGTTTCTCATCTCCACAAAGTTCTTGTAATCTAGGGGAACTTGCATTTTGCCCATCTCTACTGAATTTCAACATGGTCACACGTGCACAGTGATGGAATGGCGCAATACTCTAGTCATCAAACATTAGCTCCAGCTGATAATTTTCAAGAACCTCAATTATCCATGTGTACGTGACACTGACTAGGTAGCTTAAAGGAAATCCTAGACTAGTGAAGCTGTCGTTTGTACCACGTAGTACACCGTTTGTTGGGCATTCACTGACATTTAAAAGACAAGAGACATTACAGAATAAAAGCTAGAGCGATGGGAAATTTTTTCTCAGACATTGACTCGCATCTACAAAAAGAGAATTGCATGCTAACAAACAGGAAAGAGGAGGAAAGAAAAAAACAAACCTCAAATAATGGTATAAAAATTGTAAAAGATTACGGTTATGATTTATTTTTCTGGCATTTGATATCTGTATCATCTTTATTAGCCATGATGACCAGTAATAATAAGGCGAGGACTTGTAGCCATTCAGGGGGTCGTCTTTAGCGAATTTCTCATCGGAACGTTAATTTCGTTTTGTCATCTTTGAGAAAGATGACAAAAAGTTTAGCAGTCGCCATTTTGCTGACCATTGCCTCTGATCTGAACCAGAAGAATTGACTAATAAATGTACGGGAATCATTCACATTGAAAATATGTCGCCACGTCCAAATTGCTGAATTGTTGTAAAAACGGAAGAAGGAAACACATATATGTTTGTTTGCGAAAACCCACGGCGTTATCGCACAAAGGTGAGACCTGAGCCAACTAAGATCAGAAGTAATCACAAGAAAGAGAAAACAAACAGCGGTAACAAACATAACAAATAGATAACGCATGGTATATTCAACTTGACGTTCGTATGTTACAACACACATCTTCAGAAGTGACGGTTACAAAATATGACAAAATTTTAAAAGACTAAAACTAAAGTGACGTATTCAAGTTTTACAATTAGTTTTAAATAACCAGGTATTATAGTTAGTACTGTTATGTGGCTAGAAAATCTTTACCTCAACTTAAAATAAAACGATTTTACCTTTTAAAAAACGAACAATATTCTTCTTGATTATATGTACATCTGTGATTTATATATATTCAAAAAAGGTTAGCCACAGTGAAATGTACGTTAATCAATCTTTCAAGTCCCACAGTGGGACTTAATTTCTTGGAAAAGGAGGTTTAGAACTAAAATAGGATCTTCTATACTATATTCTATTCTATTATATTCTATATTCTCTATATTCTATATTCTATTCTTCTTATATTCTATCCGTTCTCGTACCTTTCATGCAAATTACAATATTAAAGTATTAAAAAGAAAAATGTGTATATAGCTTTTAGTATGATAGAAGTATGATAGAAGCATAAATAAGATTTAATTATTAAATCGATGATATAAAAGTAGCCAAATACTACTTTCACCAACACATTTACTTTTTATGCAAAATCTGCGCCCTCTATTTGACAATTAGACCACGAGTTCAAGTTTTCTATTTAATAATTAGATTATGAGCTCGAGATTTCTATCGCGTGATAGTTCAACGAGGGCGCAGCCCGAGTCAGCTATCACGCATAGAAATCGACAGTGAATAACCTAATTGTTTTAATATAAATCTACAAGTCGTTTAAAACTTTATCTAAATCCTCTCCACACACACCTCGAAATCGTCAAGAAGCGGCCGTCATTTGGTCGCAACCGCAAACTGCTACGCTACTATCTACAACAGAATAGATAGCGAGTAGCGTAGCCAATCAGAGGACGGCATTCGTGGTAGTCTAGTAGATTTATACTAAGAGCGAATAGTCAACGAGGCGTAGCCCAGTTCACTATCGCTCTTAAAAAACGAGAGCGAGTAGTCTTATTGTTTTAGTAGACATTCAAGACGATGGCGCTCGCTCGCTCGCTCAAAATGCTCCTGCATTACAAGATTTTGTCATTAATTTGGTTTTATAACCAAAATAACACTGCAAAACAAGCTAGTGGTCAGTCAAGCTTATGCCCCGTCAACGTTGTAACCATAACTGTTACCAGGTTCAGGTTCTCGGATATCACAGAGGAATAAATTGAAATGTAGACGCTACTAAAGTTATGCTCGATTATTTCAGCGCAATCTGTTACATAGCTCTAGCTATGGGAAGTTTCTTTCGCGTACATATACAGTTCGTGATACATGTATATATGAGGTGAAAAAGTCTCTTATTGGCATAGAAGCCATATAAATATGAATTCATACATTCATTGTCTAGCACACTCTAAAGAGAGCTTGTTATCGGTTTCTATCAACCTGCAATCTAACGGTTTAATTAGACTGCACCTTCTACACTTGCTAGTGTCATGTAAATATTAACTGCTGATATCTTCTTTTATCTTAAGGTCATTCCCCAGTATTGCATTGCGCATCCCTACTGCGCATAATTTCACGTGTGATAAGCGCGCGCGCATTAAAAAATGGCGGCTCTTTCTTTACAGCTGGACCTCGCCATAGAGGTAAATCGTCATTTTCTCGCAAACGAGTATGGTGACCTATCATTTTTTTTCTGTTGTTTTGAATTGAGTAATAAATTTCTCTGTGTAAAATAAA
>Ga0126339_10000406_pt1:2500-23131 | contig 23131 bp, 18 predicted proteins | sample OrbTmetagenome_2_FD_92532 | JGI IMG/M metagenome (GOLD analysis project Ga0126339, IMG submission 92532) | Coral microbial communities from Petempiche,Puerto Morelos, Mexico - Orbicella T R C metagenome | ecosystem: Host-associated > Invertebrates > Cnidaria > Coral | place...
AAGTGTCCATATCATGAAGAAATAAAAAATGTGAAATCTTGAGGCCTTCTGCATCTTGTGTCATGATAAGGACTGGGAGTGATCATAATATGAAAACTTGGCCTATCAGGATCATTGTAATTACTAAGTATTTTAGAGTTAGAGTTTACAGTTTTAAAGAGGGCATTTAAATTAGCGATTTCCACAAAGTAGCTCATTCCACTTAGAAGTTAAAGCTTTTGGTTGTCATGAAAGATGGTAACTTTAAGGTATTCATGTTAGTAACTTGTCCAATGGTATTATATATGAAGCTGTTTGCAAAATCAACTGTGTATTTCTTGATAGATATTTTGCGGTTGTTCTCCAAAACAAAGTTAAGCTGGACTGGGACAAATTTCTTTGTTTTGTAAGTCCCATTGTGTGGCTGATTTTCCAATTCTACCAGGTGACTGGGTTGTGCATAGGACTTGTTTCCTGGTCAGCACCAAGAACTAAGACTAAGGCACAGAGGGCTCATTTCTGATAATCAGCCATCAGATTGTGGTGGAGTAAGCACTGGATCTCCACAGAAAGACCTAGAATTAGCCAATGGTCGTTAATTTATTCTTGGTGCTGATCAAAAGGATTACAGTAGATTGCGAGCAGTCTCTCTTTTGCTCAAAGATCAACAAGGGAAGAAACTTAGACAAACTAGAAGACAAGAGGGGAGAAACCGTGAGCTGTGTCCTCTTCTTACACCTGTGCTACTCATAGCCCCGCCACTCACGTTTGTCCACCAAGCTAGGGGGCATCAGACATACTCAAATAATTTAAGAAATCCTCTGACAGTTCTTGTTCAAGAATATACCTTCATGATATAAGATGGCTTCCTTCCTTTCAAGGACTGTTCAAGTAATGTATTCAAGCAATGGCTTCCATATGCATACATCCCTCGTTCCAGAGGAGGGATGCCTCTTTGAATGAATGACACAGTTCTAAGAAACCAGTACAACAATATCATAACTATCTGACCAGGCACATGGAAACTTAGGAGACCAAGCTCATCGGCAAGTTCATTGCCAATCATGTGTCTTGATAAGCTGCTTGTGGTAGTATAACTTAGATGAAAGGGAGGTTTGTTGGCAAACTCTTGCAGCAGTGTTTTTGTCAAAATAACAGAGTCTTTGTCGGGCTTGCACTGTCGTACTTTTATCAAAGTACATAGTTTCCACTCATCTTTGTAGTCATTACATAGCAGATCACTTGTCATTCCTGGTATGAAGAAAGAGGAATTTAAATGCTTGGTTAATGCAAATAAGTATTGTCTTATTGCAATAGACTGCTGATCCTTTTAGGGTACACATTTGTTTAAACTCGTAATTTAAGGTGACATTTGCAAGTCAGCACTTTAAATATTTATTGCTGGTAATCAAAAGCATAGGAATGCACTTTCAATATTGGTGATTGAATTATAATATGTAACTGTGTAAGAACAAAGTTTTTTTTTTTGTACTCACCAAGATAATAACCAGCATATTTCCACAGCTTCTGGTAACCGTCCTTTTCATTTTCTGTCACTGAAACTCCCAAAAGTTCCAAACCCTCGATAACGACAGATGAAAAAGTAGACAGTGTTCCAGCAAGGTCCTCTTGGTTGATTGGATGCCCATACTAGGAGAGAAAGCACAAATTAAATTTCAACCAAACCTTTTTCCTTTTGCAAAACAAGCAAACAGATCTGTCAACCATTCAACACACTAGCAGTCTAGTCATAAAACAAAATGTAGCCAGAGCATGTGCATCTTACCCTAGTTTGGTTACTTCTTTTGGCATAGCCTCCAATGCAGATTGCTCTTTAGGCTTGTCACGCAATCTTTCTCCCCAATGAACAGTGGGGGAGGATGATTACGTGATGAGCCCAAAGAACGTCTGCATAGGAGACTACTTTTGGCAAGGTTTAATATTGATGTCTAAAATTTTTTAAAAATTGTCTGCTTAAAATATTCAAATAACAAGGCAGTGCAAATGAAATGTCAAAAAAATTATTAAAAGTAGAAACTTTGTTCAAAATAACTTGCACTTACTTTTTCAATTTCCCAACCACCGTCACGATGACAAAGATGATAACGTACGGCAGCATGGAGTAGGCGCACCCTCATACATGCCTCCTTAATATCACTTGGTGAACCAAGAACAACAACCTTCACAAAGTGAAGGGTTTCAAAAAGTCTTTGGCGAACATCTCCATATGGAGATAAGCGACCCATGGCTGACAGCACCTGTCCAGATAAAACAGTTACATAACAACTTGACTTGAAGTCCCACATACATCAATCAAACTCAATGCATAGTAATTTAAATAAATGCCACCCTCCAGCAACTAAATGAATGTTATTTCTCAATCCTAGAACACTTTGAATGAGTCGGAAAAGGATTCAAAATTCAATAATGTCCTATTTCATATAATATTGTCCAAGGGATCAGGTAAGACTTGGTTTTTTTTCTGAACAAGACCATGGAAAAAAAGAAAATATGTTTTGTAACAATAACTGCAGAAATTCTCATGTGCTCATTGGCTAATTTTCATTGTCAATAAGCACACAGACACATGAATTTATAATTTATGTGATGTGACAATGAGCGAGAGCAGACAATTTGTTACTGTAAAACACAAATTGATGTCAGTTTTTCATGCATCTGTCCTGTTATGGACAATGAATTTCACCATAACATTGTCAAAGTAGTTTGAGGATCCACATCGCTATCGCCTTGTAGATCCACAGCTACTTTGACAATGTTAGGACAAAATTCATGAACAATAAAAGGACAGACACACGAAAAACTGATGTCAATTTGTTAATTTTACCATAATTGCAGAAATTCTTGCACACTCATTGGCTAATTTTCATTGTCAATAAGCGGACAGACACATGAATTTATAACTTATGCGATGCATCAATGAGCGGAGAGCTCAAAATTTGACAATTTGTTATTGTAAAAAACAAATTGACGACAGTTTTTCATGGGTCTATCATGTTATTGACAATGAATTCCATCATAGCATTGTCAAGGTAGTCTACAGATCCATGAGGCATCATAGCCTCGTGGATCCACAGCTACTTTGACAATGTTATGATGAAATTCATGATGAATAACAGGACAGACATATGAAAAACAGACGTCAATTTGTTAAGTTGATTTGGTCTACTTTTTTTCCATTCATTTCATTTTCTTTGTTGATCGAGACACTTACACCTGTATTTGACTGTCCTCAATGAAAAACTCCTTCCCTGTCAAGGGGGAGATGGTGCTTTTACATTCTTCCCACCACCTCAGTACAAACCAGTGTAAAAATTGCACTGTAATCATGATCAGTCCTTGGACAATCTAGCATGTAAGACCTCAGCGCCGCAATAGAACTGTTTATTTTTTTTCCTCACAATCTTAATTCTCCTATGATATCACTTTATTTTCAAGCAGGCAGATGTCAATAAAGAAAATCATTAACTATGGAAAGCAAATATCATTGATTGTGTTGATGCATGTTCCACCATCCATCATCAACAGAAATAAAAGATAATCAGAGGGAGATTTTACGGTAACTGCAGAAATTCTTGCGCGCTCATTGACTAATTTTCATTGTCAATACGCGGACAGACACATGACGCATGAAAAACTGTCGTCAATTTGTTAACTTTATAACTTCAAGCTGGTGTTTACATGTAAGTTAATATCAGCTTACGCTGACAAAGAAAAATTAATTTTTCTTCCTGTTTTTTTTAGCTTATCGCATGTCTCCATCTATATGTTCGACCCCCGCTAGCTACGTTTGTTATGTAACCTTAATACCCGAAGACTAATACCTTGTTTCCAAGTGAAGCAGTGAATGAGGAGACAAGACTACGATACATAAGAACAAGACCGGCAATGCCACTGTTTCGAACGAAGAATCGTCTTCCTAACTCGCACCTCTTCCATTCCACATTCCACGGAGGCTCTTGTTCATAGAATTCCATGAACCTTGCACAACTTAAGTCTGTTCTTCCCATTTCTTTGACGGTGCTGTAAAACTCGTGATTTCGTACGACATTTTCACCACGATCTCTCACTGCTGCCAACACGGCATCGTCTGCAAGGGGATCACATTCAAATCTCTTCTTGTCCAACAACTCGTCGCAAATGTCAGAACCGACTACAGAACGAAGAACCGACATGTTGTTTTTCTACAAGATCGAGAGGACCTGGCACTAACGAAAGATATATATCCCACTTACCTTTGCGAGCAAGGAATTCAAGATGGCAGACCATTGAGAGAACCCTCTGCGCATTGGATCTCAGTTTTCGTTCATTATTTTTGCCAAGTGCCTGTAAACAGCGAGATGTTTGCCAAGTTCATGAACAAGAAAGATTTCCATCCAGGCTCTAAAGCCAACATCAAAAGGGTAAGATCAAGTTTATACCCGGGGATTGTAGCATATCGATAATCCTAAATTTGCTCTTAAAATTCATTTTGTCTAGCTAGCTCTAGGATCTTTTCAGGAATACTAATTTATTGTCAGTTCAATGCAGTTCGTACGAACATGTACAATATTAATGTAGGAGATTGTCTTGATTAAGTTTAGGCTTATATAACTACAAGACTTCTTGTGTAGTGTACTAGTCCGCTGTCAGATTTCGTCCCAAAATTTTTATTCTATGGAGAGAAATGTATGCAGTTTCACTTCCTGACATTTAAAGGATTTAGATGTATTTCTTTTGTTATTGCTTTTATACGAAATTATAAAATTACAAGAAATTGTCATGGTGAATATCTCTTAGGACTGATCTAACATTGGATAATTAAGAAATACACAAACATGTTGTTTCATGCCTGAAGCAATTTAAGCAGCAGCCTCATGCAAGAGTTAACATATCATGCTATATAAACAAAAATGCTTATCTACAAAGTAGTCGCTTATGGGAAGTGTTTGCCTATGAGAATGGTCATTAAGACATGGCTGACTATTTCTTTTATAAAAATTAGATAAAGTTAACAAAAATTACACTGAGAAAGATGCATTTTCATCATGTCACAAGGGGAATCTGAATCCCTTATGGTATTCAAACCCTCAAACACAAAAATCATATTATGCATCATAAACAGGCATACATGTATGTGGGCTTATGTTGATTATGTTGACAAATTCAGAAATCATCAATTTTGCATCAATTCCATGTTATAGGTCTGGATGGCAGAGCAGAAACTACTTGCAGAGCAGCAGAAGGAAAAAGAACTGGAACTTCAGTATAACAAGGAACAAGAGAAATTCAAGAATAGGTGGGTCAAGTATCCCATCAGGCCGGAGCTTATCCCAATTTCTGTAGCATGAAGGGACAAGAAGTATTTCTACTCCCCCCTAGATAGGATGCTATTCCATCGCAGGGGTACCCCCAGCATTAAGTTTGCCGTTACCCATTTATACACCTGGGTGGAGAGAGACACTGTGAGAGTAAAGTGCCTTGCCCAAGAACACAACACAGTGTCCTCGGCCAGGGCTTTAACCCGGACTGCTTGATCTGGAGCGAAGTTCATAAGGCCAAGTTCATAAGCAAAAGGTACAAAATAGAAATAAAATACATGTAGATAAACAATACATGATCATTTTAAGGCTCTCATAGTATCCATTTGGATTAGCACAATGGTGATTTTTGCTTTCCTGTGGTGAGAGCCAGGGTTGTATTTCACTTACCACAGCACACATTATAATAATTGTGCACTTTTTAGTTTGTTGGTTTTCTTCTACAGACAAGCTATCAGTAATGATGAAAGAATCAAGTCAGGTTTAGATTTTTTGTATGATGCACCACCTGGTTTTGACAAAGGTATGTCTTAATTACTAAATATGGCAGAATGGTCATGTGCCAGCAAATACAAGCAAGGGACTAATAACAGTATCTACTATTGCTATAAGACTTGTAAAGAACCATGGAAAGGCCTAGTGAGGTTTCTGAGACTTTGAGACTGATGAAGAAAAGACCACATTTTGTAACATAATTTGTACAAATTTATGTTGAGCAAATGAAGAAAAAGAAACTAAAAATTAGTTTGAACCACATCTTGTGTCACAATTTGCTCAGACAAAGCTATGACTAGCAGTTAAATTTTTTATTTCAATATTTTGTGTCTGTACAAATTCATTCTCTAAGCATAATTATTTCAAACAATCAATTGTTTACTGAGATTGCTTGAATCAAAATATGATTATTGTCACTTATATCATACTAATTAAAATACTTGTACAGTACTGTGCCCTTATCAATGTTTTTTCTTTTCTTCCACAAATCATTGGATGTCATAGAGAAGAAGGTAAGTTCAACAAAAAAAAGGTTAAATCAGTACAGTTGGATCTTGATTCTTCAGAAGTGATAGGCAAATTAATGAGTAAAAGAAATGTATCCATAATCATCATTTGTGTAACAGTTTACACAATTGTTTTCCTGACATATAGAATATTTGTTAAGGGCAACTGACAGCCACACTAACAGAGGACTTTTTTAGATATATCTTTCAAATGCTTCACTAGACAAGTATGTAACAGAATAAGAATACCCGAAGATGCTTTTTTGCATCTTTATTATGCTTTCTATCGTAAAACGACCCCTGTCATAGTGAGAATATGTTTTTAGGTTGCCGAGGAAGAGCAAGGTGAAGTAAAATTTGAGTGGCAGCGAGGAGCACCAAGAGAGGCGTACGTACCTTATGCTCATACAAATGAGTTATAATTATCATTATTGTTAATTACTAGGACCTTGCATTTTCTTGGCTTTGGCCAAATAGCTTTCTTTTTATTTTGAAGACTTGCTTTCATTCTGACCATATTTCCATAAAACTGAGTCATTCATCTTTCACCTGCAGATATGCCAAGAGCTTAGGCATTGAAGCACGTGATCAGCCGTTTGGAATTGCTGTAAGGTTTACGTTATTAATTATTTTATTCATTCATCTTTTCATTTTGTTAACCGGCCACCCAGTGGCAACCCAGACTGTTTGCCACAAATAGAGCTTTCTGAGCAACAAACTGCACGGAAATTGAATACTTGACAGGGCATCAAACCATGGTTTTGAGGCAGTGCTTGTGATTGCTTCACCTGAGAACTGGTCATAGGCATTTCAGAACTGTGATCATGGTTTAAACATTTTCTCTTCACGGGGAAAATTTTTTGCTGTTACTGACCTGTAGCATTCACATACATGGAAATGATCCTTTTTTTTCAGGTTCGTAATGTCAAGTGCATCAAATGTGGTAAATGGGGTCACATTAACACAGACAGAGAGGTAAGGAATTTGAATCAAAGGTGTTTTTGTTTTTGTTTTTTTTTTACAGACTTTTATTTTTAGCTTTTGGGGACAATCTTGCTGAACAAACTTTCCACTTTACCACTGCCCAAACCATACCAGTACTTACCATGACTTGTTTTGTTTCTGTCCATATTTTAGTGTCCCTTATTCAACAAGAGTAAAAATGCCAATGTTGATCCAAGTCTGATTACAGGTTTGAACTGCACGAAGGTCGTGTTATGTTGAGATTGACCTTTTCAGCCGCAACTGGTTTGGGTTGATACGGTTGATCTTTCTTGATAGAACACTTTTTCAAACGTTTTCGGTTGCAACGCGGTAACTCCTGGGAATCGTCTTTGCCGATGCTTTTTCAACCGTTTCAATCGGATTTGAGACCGATTGAAAAAGTTGATCAACCAAACCGACCGAAAACGGTTTTTCCCCAAAAGAACACGAAAAAACCCAACTAACCAGAAACGGTCGATCCCAATAGAATACGACCCAAGTTTCATGAGAATGCTTTATCAAAAGCATAGTCTTCTCTTGGTACAAACAAACTGATTATTAAATAAAATGTAGACTGTTGAGTAAAATGGATATTAAACCAAAATCAATGTAATAGAATTATTCCATAAACCTCGCTAGAACAGGAACATAGACATAAATCAAGTTTGTTTTTAAAATACTACATTATCAAAACATCAAAGGTTATGGATTCATATTTATGTACTCCTAACAGATATCGCCGACCCGATGAGACTTCTAAAAGACATGCGAACTGAGGGTCTGACATTGAAACAAAACGTGTTAGGACGAGTGTTTGATCCGGGTGATCCAAACCAGGTGAGAATTGAGAAAGCCTGTTTATGAAGGAGGATTATCTCTTTGATCGCTTATTCTTCTACTAACTATGAGCGCACTAAACACCAAACCAGTTTACTAACAATATTTGATGCTCTACTCTAACTTACCTTTTCACTCTGAAGTCTGACCAAACCCTTAGTCAAAGTCGAGGTGCATACCTACGGAAAAGAATCTAGGTGAGCTCGACTGAGAGGAGGAGCGATCAAAATCGTCACGTGCTATGTAGAAACTGAACGCGTTGTTGTTTACTCTGATTGGCTGAAACGTTAGAGAATCCAACAGAGTGCAAATGGTAGTTCTTTAAATTTATATACACTTTTCTCTCCTTTGTTTTTTCAGCAAATTGTGGCATCTGATGAAGAAAGTGGCGACGATGCAGAAGCTGCTTTCTTAGCTTCCCTTACAGACAAACAGAAAAAGAAATTACTCAGGTATGGCTTGTTTATCGTTGTTTTATTTCTTTGTGTTTTACTGAGGACTTCCGCTAGGAGTATTTCCACCAAATGTTTACTGAAAGTTGAAATAACTCAGAACATGTTCCTTCCGTTATTGAATTGTGGGCGTTTTGGGGATGTCTAATTTTAAACTTAGAAGATGTAAACTTTTTCAACTTTTACTCTTCATTAATCCTTTCCAAAGCTCTGTTTACAAGCGAGCTGCTCTCAGGTTGACCTGCTCTGATCTGTTTTTTTTTTTTTTTCCTGTAGAAAACTGGACAGACTTGAACGCGAAGAAATCGACGCGCAAAGTGGTCACAAAAAACAAAAGAAAAAGAAACGAAAAAGGGACAATTCACCTGACAGCGAGGAAGAATCCAGTAAGCACAGTAAGACGAAACATCACAGAGAGACTGATTCGTCCGATTCAGATGAAAGCAAAAGCAAGAGAAAATCCAAAAAGAAAGTAAAGGAGAGAAAATCCCGGGAATTAGCCGGCAGAGATTTGGAAGAAAAGTACAAACAGTTGAAAGATTCTGAGAGGGATAGACTACATGGAGAAAGACATAAAGATACCAAGCCGGACAGACGTCACAATGAGACACACAGACACTCTAAAGATAACAAGCCACACAGACACTCTAATGATACAGAAGTGGATGAGCGTCAGCGTCACAATGAAACCCACAAAAAATCGAGAGATACTAGGACAGACAGACATCACAGACACTCAAGAGATGACAAGACACACGGACACTCCAGGGATATGAAGAGATGAACAGACATCGCGGTTAAACTCGCATACTGGCGCAGCTCGAGAGAAACAGGCGTTATAAAGAGTACGAGAACTGAAGAAATAGAGAGCTTCACGGTTGAAATATGTTGTGGCATATCCAAGTTGTAATAATGAAATTCAGCCGTCTCATAATGTTGGTTACCCAGTGTTTTGCGACCATTAGCCGTAAACCAAGTGGTTACAAGTTAGACTTCGTCTAAATAAAGCCGGGGCCTTAATTAAGAGTCCGCTGTTCCTACGTCAAGCCTCCCTACCCCACCCCCTTCTCTCGTGCTGTGTTATAAGATTATTAGTTGAAACGAACCAATGAAGAGAGAAAGAGAACGCGGGAAAATGCACGCTTGCGATGTCACCGTTGGTATGTCACGGGTGCTGCTAGCCAATGGGGAAAAATTGCAATAAGGCAACTAAAAACTAGAGCTGAGGTTGACAAACTCTAACTTTGATCAATTTATCTTTCAGAGTATATTTGTTTTTTTTTGGAACAGTGCTCCTGTAAACTTGTAGCTCTCAAACATGTTTGAATCTTTACTCCTTCTATATTCCCTTTAGAGCTGTAAAAAGCTCCTAATATATTAACTTGGGATCTGTGAGAATTTCATCTAGAAAAGCCCTTTGCGAAACAATGGAGTTTGTGCGCTTTAATTCTGACAATCGGATGCGATTTTTTACATGTAATACACAGAAAAACGCTTGCGCAATTAATAATTTCCTTCTTGAATGACATCAAGTCAACAATACGGCCTGTCTTCAAATAATTTATCATAAATTAGCAAGGCATAGTTTCTATAAAATGGAATCGAAACGTTTTTATATCTAAATTAACACAGAAACACCTTACCAGTCTTTTACAAACCGCAATCAAAAAGCTAACCCACGGAATCGCGATACCCAAACATTTGAGGAACATTTGCCCTTTTGATCTTAAAAAGAAATGATTTATTCATACAAACAGCTGTTACGTGCTCGAAAACATATGGCTAATTGAAAAAAATCGCTAAAAGTCGCCAATCATGGAAGTGCATTTACCATATCTGGAATTGATATAAATTTAATGAAAATAATTAAAACACGAGGAGTTCTTTTTGTGCGAATTAAATATATATATGTTGATGCGGACACACCCGGCGAGATCTGTGCGGAGTGTTGAGAACTTGTTGTCTTGAGCTACAGAGCTGTTTATAAAGTTTCACCATGAGAGAAATAGTTCATTTGCAGGCCGGCCAGTGCGGAAATCAAATTGGAGCGAAGGTGAGGTTTAAATAAAAATACTAAAAAGCATTTTTAGTTGGCAACGGAAAATCCAGCTGACGGCGCGCTTCAAAGCTACAACTGTACAGCTTTAGAAAAAATAAAAGATTAACGCTCACATGAAAGCAAAAATACTTGCCAAGAAACAAATATTTTCCAGGCAATTGATCTTTCCTAAAAGACCAATAAAGTGTGTCGCTTTTAAATGTTTCATCAATATATAGCGTAGTTGAACGTTCGAAAGAAGAATTTAATTTACCATAAACAAACGCTAGTTCCGAAATCGCGCAGATTGGCCTAAGATTAAACATAACTTTTTCCGTGGACTTTAGAGTTTTACTCGTTGGAATGGAGTTTGAAAAAGACTTAGAGGATTCCTATAACTTTGTTTCCTTTGAATTATTTTCTCCGCAAGCATCTACGTGGCAAGAACTGAAAATTATCAATCTTTTAAAAAGTTCAAGTAAATTAGACGAATGCGCAACCGAATAGTGTTAAGAACTAACACATGCCATCTTTTTCTTGCAGTTTTGGGAAGTCATTTCTGATGAACATGGTATCGATGCTTGCGGGACTTACAAAGGCGATTCAGACTTACAATTGGAAAGAATCAATGTTTATTACAATGAAGCTACGGGTAGGACTTGCTTATAGATTCAAGTAATTGAGCGCTTTATTTCTTTGACAGCAGGAATATATGAAATCACTCTTCTTATTCATAATAGTGCTAATTATAACAATGTAAAAGTAAAAAGCGAGTAGTATAAATTGATTTTAACCGCGTGCTTTGTTTTAACAGGAGGTAAATATGTTCCGCGCGCGGTTCTTGTCGACTTGGAGCCTGGAACCATGGATTCTGTTAAAGCTGGTCCATTTGGACAGCTTTTTAGGCCTGATAACTACGTCTTTGGTGAGAATTAGTTGTAAATCCTGCATGTTCGAAGTAGCTCAATGGATAAAATAGGAGTAAGTGACTTATTTGCATAATGAAATTAAGATCTGCACATGTAGTTAGCGGAGCACCAGATGTTTTGTGGTAATTTCACTGCCGAATTACCCAAAAAAAATCAGTACAAAACGAAATAAATAACATCCTCAAAATGCTTTTTTAAAAACAGTAAAACACAGCAGAGACAGTTCCTACAGCGCGGAACAAACCGAAAACGTCAAAAAAGTAAATAAAGTTCTTGAGATCAGACCGCCCTTGCTGCAAAAATGAGTACCAAAAAATAACGAAAATTATTAAAAAATACATGTGCGCATTTCAAATTTTATTCCCAAAAGTTAGCCACATTTCTCTATTTTCTGAACGACATTACACATGAGAACGGAGAAAAAAGGTTGGAATCGTTTGTACTTTCGTTGAAGTTTTTTTTATTTTCTTGTTTTTGTCTTTTCTTTCCTCTATTCCTTACATTTCAAATTCCTTTCTTTTTCTGTCTGTGGGATGCGATATTTTCCAGGTAACCTAATGATTATACAAATTTTCCTCTCAAATATTGGCACATTTTTATCGAGGCGACTCACAAGCATCAACATTCTCAGAACTAATTTTAAAAGAAATATATGTTAACTGGTAAGGAGAATTTATATTTCCAGCCTTTAAAAAAACGTATTCATTATTTTTGATAGGTCAAAGTGGAGCGGGGAATAACTGGGCCAAAGGTCATTACACCGAGGGCGCGGAGTTGGTGGACTCGGTACTAGATGTGGTGCGCAGGGAGACTGAGGGCTGCGACTGCGTACAGGGCTTTCAATTGACACATTCCCTTGGGGGTGGTACTGGGGCAGGTATGGGCACTCTGCTCATTTCCAAAATTCGAGAAGAATATCCTGATCGAATTATGACATCTTTTAGTGTGGTACCGTCACCGAAGGTAAGTGAAAAATGATTGCGACTCAATTTCTCCTTATGTATCAATATCATTGCCAAGAAGAAACGGATAATGAGAGAAAAGATCGTTATCAGCTGGGATAAAAGTTGTTCCCATATTTACACGAGGGGGTAATATTCTGAGCCATCGCTTAAGAAACGTTAGAAAAAAACCTCACTGGCGTCCTGCACCACTTGTTGCATTGGGTTTGCTTTCTTCTGCACTGAATTGGCTTTGAAGAATTTTGACGAACTGACTTCCTGCAGAGATCTATGCGCTTTTCGTGATCACGGACACGTCCTGTCGCTGGAAGTGTTTGAAATGAAAAGATTTAAAAATACAATGCACAAGATGTCTCTGAGTAAAGGGTTTATTTTCACAGACGTAAATTTAATTAAACGTTTTGCAGGCGTATACGAACTTTTATTATCTTGGCAATACATCTTTTTACTATTATTATAATTCGACTTCGTACAGGTGTCAGACACCGTTGTAGAACCATACAACGCCACCTTATCAGTTCACCAATTGGTGGAGAACACGGACGAGACATTCTGCATCGATAACGAGGCTCTGTACGACATCTGCTTCCGGACACTCAAGCTGACCACGCCCACATACGGGGATTTGAATCATCTGCTGTCTGCTACAATGAGCGGAGTAACGACTTGTCTCCGCTTCCCGGGACAAGTAAGAGATCTTCTATAGTTTGGAACGTAGTTTTATTTCGAATTCAGTGTCAGTGATAGAGCTTTGTCCTTCTCTTTTGCAAGGATTTTGACAGAACTTACTTTTTTCTAATCTCCGCAGTTGAACGCAGATCTCAGGAAGCTGGCAGTGAACATGGTCCCATTCCCTCGCCTACACTTCTTCATCCCAGGCTTCGCGCCGTTAACGAGCCGCGACAACCAGCTGTACCGTGCGATGACTGTGTCCGAGTTAACTCAACAAATGTTCGATAACAAGAACATGATGGCGGCGTGTGATCCGCGGCACGGCAGATACCTCACAGTGGCCGCCATGTTCCGCGGAAAAATGTCCATGAAGGAAGTCGACGAGCATATGATGAATGTTCAGAATAAAAACAGGTATATGCGGCTTTAAAGATTTGAACTGATTAATAACTGACAGATGGGCTCCCGTTATTGATCAATATCAAACACGAAAGACCGTGTTTGACCAGATTTCCAAAAACCAAGAGAGTTGAAAATACGACGCGTAGCAGAGAACTTTTGGTGAACTTCGAGGTGTTTGGAAATGTGTCCATACACTGCCTTGAGTGTTTGATATATGTTCTCAATCAAAACTAAACATAAGGAGAAAACGGAGAAAAAAAATCGTAAAAATCGATACTAATTAAGATCAGATATCCAAACACTGTCAGAGCCATGATTTACTGTGTTTAAACTTCATGAATTATTAATGAGTTTGAGAAGGGGATTATAGCTGCTCAGAATCTTATGGTATATACGGAATAGAATGAAAGTTGGCGTAAAATAGGGTTCTCTTAATTTGAGTTAATAGCTGTCCGTTTTTGTGTTCATTTACTTCAAATTGCTATCATAAATATTCACTTTTCTATTTTACATCTCCATCAAAAATTCCTAAATGATTATGCAGCGTTCCCGTACTTCAGATTTATGATGGTTTATTTAGACTTTTCTAAACTTCAAAGAGATAACTGATAATAAATAGGCGCGCCTCTAAACCGTGTATCCTTCACATTCCGTATTTTTCAGCACGTATTTTGTGGAATGGATTCCAAACAACGTGAAGACCGCTGCGTGCGACATACCTCCGCGCGGGCTCAAAATGTCTGCGACTTTCATTGGAAACAGCACAAGTATTCAAGAACTATTCAAAAGGATTAGTGAGCAGTTCACGGCCATGTTTAAACGTAAAGCCTTCCTGCATTGGTACACTGGCGAAGGGATGGATGAGATGGAATTTACTGAGGTGAAAAATAATAAAACAAGTAGTTTTCAAATTTTAGTCATAACATGCACCCTGATTGGTTGTGGGTTATTTTGTTTGAAAGGTTATGATGTAACGTTGCATTTTGTTAGCTTTTTGTAAACGAAATGAAAAAAAAAAGCACTTCTCGGTTTTCTTTTGATGCAAACACTACTTGAAACTTGCTGCAAACAAACACTACTTGAAAAAGGGTGGGAGCTTTGGGAAGAACTTTAAAAAGTGAATTCTAACTTGTGGGTCGGACTTATACACTTTCGTATTCTTTGAAACTCTCTCCTAGCTGCATTGGGTCATGGAGACTCTTGTGCCACTTTCAAAATACCTGTGAGTAATGAGGCCATACTTAGGGTTTACGGGATACGGGATATTAAGTTAAAAATTAACGAGACACGGGATACTTGGGGGAAGAAATTAATGGGATATTGGGGGGGGGGGATTAAGGGGATACGGGATGTTTAGATCAGACAAAACGGGATGTAGAGTTGGAAGATCGTTAATTTTTTCAACTGGAGTTAACGAGATACGGGATAGTTGGCCAAAGGTTAACGGGATTTGGGAAACCTAGGGCCCCCCCCCCCCCCCCCTCCCTCCTAATGGAGCCTCAGTAATCTGTGGTCTTGGTCGGTTATTCATGTCTCTAAACACCATTTTGAAAACTGAAACGTTTCTTGTATGATTTATTTCTTTTTTAATTTTTCTATCAACAGGCCGAGTCTAACATGAACGACTTAGTGTCTGAATACCAGCAATACCAGGACGCTACTGTCGACGAAGAAGAATTTGATGATGAGGAAGAAGAAGAAGAAGAAGCAGAATAGCTTTTCTCTCAAATCAGTGAATTTTACGTTTTCCTAAAATATTTTTCTGGTAGTAAATTTCCTAAAAATTTTCTCTGGTTTCGCAGCGTTTGCTGACAAACTCTCTTGAAACATGCGGTCACGTTAACTGAATTATAAAGTGAAATCCACAAGAATTAAAGACCTAGTGAGCTTGATAATTACCCGTGAAAGGCTGAAAAATTAAGGCAGCGTCCACACAACATGTACGCTGGAGAAATTTGAAAACGCAGCTTTATTTCTACGGTTAGTCCTGTCTTCCACACTAATCCGTCATGAAAACGGAGCTTTTCGAAAACGCTCTCCAAACCGGAGGAATTTAAAAAACACTGGCTTTTTTCGTTTTCGTGTGGACGGAAAACATATTTTGAAAACGAAACTTTTCGAAAATGATGGCGTTAGGATAATCATGTGATTTCCCCGACCGAGTTTTCCTGAAACGCAAGTCTAAAATGACCGGTGATTCTTAAGTTTTTTACTCCTCAGGCGTAGTGTGGACAGAAAACATTTGGTGCATTTTCAGAGTGAAACCTCCGTTTTCAAAATCCTCTGGCGTATAGTGTTAACGGGGCCTAAGGTACAAAAATATTACCAACCCGTGGACGTTCCTGGTCAGTTTGTAAACCGGCAAAGCTTTATTCGCCTGAACGAATTTCTAGTTCACTGTTAACTGTTACCTTTAGTTTTTATTTCATGTCAGATGTATTTTTTAGTTGCAAGTCCAAATGTCACTAATCTTACGTAAATTCGGGCCTTCGCCATTAATTTTGGGCCCGTAAATGTTCCACTTTAACGATACTATTCAATAATAAACCGAGTGTAATACCAAGGGATGTGTTGTCTCATATTTTAGTTATGCTCCTATAAAGACTTGATAACCCTTTACGTGCATTTATCTGCTGCTCAAAATAATCACTTTTTTAGGTCATCCTTAGTTAAAACGATGCTAAAACTAGTAGCAAGAATACTTTTATAATCGCTACATGTTTTCTTTGAGTAGGCTAACAATGTCGACCATATTCTCTTGTATCGACAAAGTAATCACGACTTTAGTCAGTTTTCAACACTCAGTATCTATCCTAAACCATTAACAGATATTAAACATCAACATAATTTCTTGACATCAAATCAAACATCCCCACATTTTGAATTGATGCCGCCTCTTTTTTTCCCGTGATTTCAGTTTATTGTTATTATATTAATCGGTTAGGAGTGTTACTGGCAAACCTCGAGATGCCCACTATTTTAGTGGCTCGCGGTTTTATAATGCGAGAAAGGAAAAGAAAAACAGTGACTTTGGGTGCACATGAGGCGAGTGCCCTCGCCCCAGTTTCCCGCGACCAAAATGTGGAAAACCAACTAGTACCAAGAGAGTAATCTCTTGCTTAAGAGGGATTACCTAGTTAGAGGACCTATATGGGGGATTCACTCTCTTACCTTGATAATCTCTTGCTACTACTGAAGAACGCTACACAGGCAAGGGATTTCTTTGATTGACATTTTACTCGACTTTCCCAGAATGCCAAAGCAAGCAGGTACCGGTGTTATCACCTCTCAGTGGAGATAAAGGTTCGAACGTAAATAACCTGCGGTGATAAATATTTTATTAAGCGACTTCTTCTTCGTCCGTAAGGTTCTTTCATCTTTTGAAAGCAGTCATGGTTCCAAAAGCGGATTTTTCTGCGATTGGTTTTCATTGGAGTTCTAGTTAAGCAGATTATTGGAAGGTGTCTGGATGAGATCGACATTTAAAGGCGAACAATTTTCTAGAGTAACGCCTGGACTGTTTGGTGCACGCTACAGAAATCTTTGAGATCAGCTACAAGTTACCAGCAATTATGAGAAATCGAAGACTGTTTGTAAAGGTTTTCATCCTCACCTCTCTATTCTGGCTCGCTGTTGACATCCTTTACGTTTTATCCTCCATGAACAGTCAGATGAATTTCTTCGATACAGACTCGTTTGTACCGTTAGACGCAACCGGAAGTGCACACGTAAAGCGGTCGCACGACGGAGCCAAGCAACGGAAGTGGACCAGCTCCAAAGTCAGGCCGTACTTTACTGAAGTCATTCAAGGGTTGGGAGATGACGGCGAACCGGCCGCTTTACCGCCTCGGTTCAAGGATGAAGCAGAACATGTGTTTGATAATCATTCATTTAATGTGATTCTTAGCGATCATATGTCTCTAGATAGAAGTCTGAGGGACTATCGGGGACCAAAGTAAGTTGGACGTAAATCTTTTGGTTTAATTTACAGTTCTCATCTTAAATATTTTTTATGCTGAAAGACATTTCTAAAAATTGCTTTATATTCATTTCAATTAAAAAATTATCAGCTTGCAGTTGATAAAGGTAAATTAGCCCCCGCGGTTTCGAGTTTCCCAACTGACCAATTGTCTAAGGCGGTTAATTTGCCTTTATCGACTTCAAAATGATAATTAATTGCTATTAATTTCCCACCCACGAGGAGAAACGGTTTCTTTAGGAAGTGATCATTTTCTTTTTTTCACGCAGAGCAGCATTCCCTGATCAAAACGGCCCCTCCTAATATCTACGCATAATTTATAAATACGAGGTTACCGGAGGGGTTTTGTGGGAGAAATCCGAGTTTTATTGGCGCCATCCGTTCAAACCCAAAACAGTTTTGGCTGAGGTTTTGCAGGAGATTAGATTAATTATGAACCATTATATTTCGATACAGTTTAGTATTGTAGTAGCATTTCTTCATTTTTGTCTTTTTGCGTAAGATAGCATTACCCTAGGCTGTGAAAAATTATATATCCTTTGTCATTTTAGATGTCGTCAGAAGCACAAGAAATACCCAACTAAGCTACCCACCACAAGTGTGATCATCTGTTTCCACAATGAAGCTCTGTCAGTTTTATTAAGGACGGTGCACAGTGTCCTAAATCGTTCACCTCCACGTCTTTTGGCAGACATAATTCTCGTGGATGACTTCAGCGAATACGGTGAGCTTGGAGAGCCTGTCTTATGACCTCTGTTTAGAACTAAACTTTTTAAATAGACCTCACAGAAGGTCGTATTCAAGGAGTTGTATTAGTAGGGGTGCTCAAATGGTGACGAGTGAAATTATTTTTTAATTTCACAAGTATGATACCGTCTGATTTTCCTTTTAATATCATGTGTAGCAAATTACGCTGATAATCGTGGGTTTTCGACTTGTTTATTGTATCGAGAAATTTCGCATCAAAAGGTGCTAGAGCAATTTTGTATTTTCACATGTGAAATTATAAATTGATGCTGAAATTTCGCGCCAAAATTAAGGAGTCGTTTGTTGTCCATGATATTATGCCAGATATCTTGTTTGGCTATGCGCGAAATTGTTTTGCATCGCCAGAAAGAAAATTCAAAGTACACTTTTGAAAATAGTCAGTAAGGAAATCTCAAAGAAGTAACAAAAACCAAACTGAAAAAAGAATGGTCAAAGACTGGGGAAAACTGAAACAAATTAAGATCGGCAAACTTGAAACATTCAGGCTGATCTTCTCCAAGATATGCAATCGATGGTGTAGCCCGTTTAAATTATTTTCCCCAACCGCATTCACCCCATATTAATGTCTGAATGCAAAAATTCAGCAAATCATTTTGACCACCAAAGTATTATTATCACTGAATCAAACAGAAAACCTCAAGAAGCCCCTGGAAGAACAAGTCAGCCAATTTGAAAAAGTCAAAGTTTTGCGAATGCCGCAGAGGGAAGGTCTGGTGCGAGCACGGCTTCGCGGAGCCGAGGTGTCCCGGGGAGAAGTTCTGACTTTTCTGGACTCTCACTGTGAAGCGACTGAAGGATGGCTGGAACCAATGCTGGCGAGGATCGCTCAGAATCGTTCAAATGTTGTCTGTCCTGTCATAGAGGTGATCAATGCCGATGACTTTGGCTATCAAACTTCTGATGTGATTTATGAGCGTGGAGGCTTTTCTTGGGACTTATTTTTCACATGGAAAGCAATTCCTGAAGACGAGAAGAAACGAAGGGAGGACGAAACAGACTTTATAAGGCAAGTGGCAAAAAGTTTTTGCCCTGGATTACAATCAGATCAATCCCAGATAACATGTTCTCTTAATTAAATGATACTGAACTTAAGAAAGACACGCCAGTTGGAGGGCATTAACCTCAGTGAGGAATTTGCGCACTAATCTCATTCACAGCTGGCCTGAAGACTTCGGCAGTTCGATCCACAAACATTCCATACTGATGACATAACTCTACATAACTCTCTGATTGGCTGTTACTTGCGCGCGGAAATTGAAAACCGCGAAACACTCTAACATGTGACAAAGTGCAAAGGGATCGCTCTACAGCTGCAGCACGAAGCGGGCAGCAGCTTGAATCCAAAAACCTTTCGTAATTAGCTTCCCGACAGCGGAAAACTTTTCGCACGCGAAGAGAGATGACAGGCTAAGGCTTTGATCAGTTCATGTTCTTAGCTACGTTCCATCGAAAAATAGCAGGCTTGGTTCCTGAGTCGTCAAGTTCCCTATCTGATCTTGGTAACCGTTGCGACTTATCTATTGCAGGAGTCCAACCATGGCGGGAGGTCTGTTTTCCATGCACAAACAATATTTCTACGACCTAGGATCTTATGATGACCAAATGGACATATGGGGAGGAGAGAACCTGGAACTTTCCTTTAGGGTAAGAACGCAAAACATTTTCATCAAGCTGATATTAAAGTCATATACAGTAACAGAGATAGCCACCGGTGTTTGCTAAAATTTTTTTCTTCGAATGTTCTCATTAGGTAAGCCCTATGGGTCCTACGAATAGGGATGAGGGCGGGGTTAGCCGCTGACATAGACTGCGTCACCTGAGAGAAGCAAACATCCCTAGTTGTTATCAGTATATCTTCAAAAATAAATAACGCGTCTCAGAGAAAGGCTCATTATATCTTGTTTTCTCATATATGTTATATTTCTCACACCTTCCCCGAGCTCCAGAATTTAAAGTTCAAAAACCTCCCGCAGCAGAAATATGTATATGCATTTTTTATGAAGTCAACGCGTAAATAATCCTTCTTAGGTTTGGATGTGTGGAGGTCAGTTGGAAATAGTGCCCTGTTCACGTGTTGGTCACGTGTTTCGTAAATATACGTCACCTTACAAGTTTCCTAAGGGTACAGGAATGACGCTAGCAAAGAACTTCAACCGCTTGGCTGAAGTCTGGCTTGACGGGTACAAGGAGATCTATTACAGGTATTGACCATTGTTTTCTTTGTTTGAGGCCTCGTCCACATTACACCGGAGAAATTTAACAAAGGTGTTTCGCTCTGGAAACGCATCAAAAGTTTTCCGTCCACACTGA
>Ga0126339_10000407_pt1 | contig 23115 bp, 5 predicted proteins | sample OrbTmetagenome_2_FD_92532 | JGI IMG/M metagenome (GOLD analysis project Ga0126339, IMG submission 92532) | Coral microbial communities from Petempiche,Puerto Morelos, Mexico - Orbicella T R C metagenome | ecosystem: Host-associated > Invertebrates > Cnidaria > Coral | place: Petempiche,Puerto...
GGGCATTTTTTACAATTTGCTTGTATTTGCAGTCCGTTTGGCCACCCAACGCAATTCTCTGCGCAAGTTTGGCTAGGGCTTTCTTACTGGAAACTGTTGTCAGGTTACCAGCCACCTTACATTAAAAATGCCTTGCTTATGTTTTAAGTTTATTTTATAGTTTTATTGTTTTTGTTTCTTCTAGTAAAATAAAGAGTGTTTTATTAGGTAGTGAGGACAAGAATTCCTCCATCGGTAACTGATATCTAAAGAAGCTCTTAGCAGAAGAGAGAACACAGGGATAGGAAAAACTTTGACTGCAAGTTCCGGTTCTCTCTTCCCTAGACTGCTCACAGCCCTTTATCTTGTCGTATTTGTACTCGATCGTTGAACCCGCGGATACAATCGCGAGAAAACTGGACGCCAGCGCAAAACGGAAGACTTGACAGGATAGAGGGTGGCTCGCTTCGCTCTCCTGCCCTCCCATCCCCCGCGTGTTTTGCGCTTGCTTCGCTCGCTTTTTCGTTCGCGTGCGTTGAAAAATAGAGAGGCTGTGAATAGTCTATCTTTTCCCCAGACCGTTAATTTCGGGTCGAATTGCTTCTTCCGGAAATGCTGGAGACAATTCGACTCAAAAGAGGTCGTCTGGGAAAGAGAGAACTGAAATCTCTCAAATCTGGAGTCTAACTTTTCTCTAATCTGGTGCAGCACAGGGCTAGCTTTACAGTAAGAACTTACGCTTTAAAATCATCTCGAGGATGATATAACAACTTATTTTAACGATCAGTGGTGTGGTTTTACTTCATTTATTTACTGGTATCAACTGTAGCTCGCTAGGTATGGTAAGGTAACACATTTACTTATAGCAATGCTGATGTTGTCTAAAAATTTAAAAAAAAAAGTACAGCCAAAAGACTATCTACAAGGTATTTGCAAAGAAGAGAACTATTGATTACAGAAATAATACGATAAATTGTAAAGAACTATAAAAAAATAAAAAGATTAGCTAGATCCATAATTGGAAACTATAAAATTCTGGTGACATTTTGTCAATTGGGTCAATATTTCTAACTTCAAGTACCAAGAAAACTTCCGACCGTCAGTTTCATTTTTGTGTAAAGATCTGATTTTTGTGTAAAGAAGCTGTTTTGTCACTCTCCTCTTTTACTTATTGCCGCTCAGATTTACTGATGGTTTGCAACCTGAAACCCAAGAAATTCAGAATGAGTTCCTTTGGGGGTGATCTGGATCAGCATCAGTGATCAAAGATCTCTCAGATCATGGTGCATCAAAGGAACCGATGAATCCACTCTGGACAAAGACTCATTGGTTCTTTGAAACACTGCGATCTGAGTGATGTAGGATCACTGATATCCTTATTCAGATTACCCTAAAGAAACAGTACCCTCAAATAACAAAGGTCTGGCGGCCATGCGTGTTCGATGACCCAAACAAAAGAAGTTTGTTACAAATCGTTTGTTAATATCATCCAATATGGCGGCGATGACGTCAAGTGAAAACCAAGAATAACTATATAAATCTTAGGCCAGAAAGAGACAATCATATCGAAACAAACTAGCATTAAAATCAGTTTTATTGAAAAAATAAATAAGCGGCTAAGCAAGTACAAACAAAACATGCAATAAATGATATTTACAAGTCGCCAAGTTAAACTTGTTTGTCTAAATAGTTGTGTACATGTCATCTTCTGGAACGTACGAAGCTGAACGATCAGAGGCCGCGTAGGATACTGGGACAGAAGATGGCTGTGAGAGATTGTTCATTGCACCAGTAGTAGTAGTGCTGCTGGTGTCAGACGCCGCTGAACAACAAAAAGAAAACAACGCTTTCAAACTTGTGCGGAAGTTGTGATACATTGCGAGGTAAATCAAAGGAAAAACTATTGAACGCAGAAAATGAAGAAGCTCGAAAAGCAGCCAAACGTTAAAGTAGCTGCGAGGAGTATTACCGAAGATGTGTAAGATGTTCCCTATAACGGCGGGACCCCAACAAATGTACTGCGAAGTGATCATTAATAAAAGCATAAACGTCATTTGCTTGCGCTTTTTATGAAGAATAGCGTTCCCTCCTGAAGCCGTGCTCCTCGGCTCTTGTAATTTGTGAAACACTTTGACAAAAACGAAGATGAACAAAGCAATGGGCGCCAGAAACAACAGTAATAACATGACTAATGAATAGTATATTTGCTCACTGTCAGTGTTCCATGTTTGCGTACATATTTGATTTGTTTTCCCGCTGGAAAATTTGAATTCTTCAACTTCGTAGGCGTAAACATAAGGTGCAAACAACAGGCATGATAAGATCCATATCAAACAGATGGAAATCCTTTGTTTCTTGAGAAGGAAAACTTGCCTGTGTTTCGTTGGCAGACAGATTCCGTAAAAACGATCCACACTTGCTAGGCACAGTGTAAGCACAGTCACTGCATATGATACAAAAACCAGATAATAGCACATTTTACAAGTTCCACTTCCACTACTCCACCGTAGTTTAGCATTGTTAAGAGTAAATGTGGCCGAAAACGATGAAATAATGTCTGACACAGCCATATTTGCAATAAACATGTCCATACTGTTTCGGAGGTTTGCCCTCTGAGTGTATAATGCCGTGAGAACTATGATGTTAGCTAGCAAAGAAAAGAACACGATTGTTAGTAAGAAAGCGACATAAAAGTTGACCAGAGTTGTGTCGATATTTTCAAGGAATGTCCCTGAGTTTGTGGAAACCATCGTGGCTTTAGCAGCTTGACCAAAATGAACCAGATGAGGCAATGAAATTCTTGAGACTGTCTTCAGTGTACTTTCGAGCCTTCAGTGAAATGTTCACTTCGTTTTAAAGTTCGTTTCCGTCAAGAGCGGTGTCAGCGTGTGTTATTTCTCTTAATATATGACAGTTGTTAATGGAAGCTTTGTTTTTCCAAGAGCACGCACATTCCACTCACGGGCACCTCAAGATTTCTTCGTCTCCTCGATGACGCAAATGGTTTGGAATCTGCCGGAAACATGGAAACATGCGCCGCTTGAGATCGCCTCAATTCTTTGAACTTCTTTCCCAAGTCGGTCTGGCAGTTCAAACTTGAAAGCGTTCGTTTGTTTGTTTGTCCAACCAATCTATTTCGATTACACCGTTTACAGTAGCGAGGAAGGAAAAACGTATCTTAAACAACGAGCCTCTCACAACGAAACCATACTTTACGGTTCTTTAAAGTTTGTCAACTTTGGTAAAAAGGCTCCGGAAATGGCGTATTAAACAGCAAAACGGCGACGTTTTATCGATGAAAGCTTCAAAACGTCCGCTGGCAAAAGCTAATCACCTTATGCCTTAAAACCGTACGATTTGGATAACAAAGGAAAGCTCATTACAAGCGCCTAACATTTATTGTGTAAAGTAATCACTAGTGTCACACAGGGGACAATGTTGGTGACCAATGAACTGCCCGCATTTTTCTTTAGTGACAACAAAACTTAATAAACTTGTAAAAACTCTCGAAACGCGTTAAGTTTAATTTAAGTTCTGGTTTCAAGCTCGAGGTTTAGAAATGCAAGGAGCTCTTTGTCCAGATAAGTTTACAAAGAATGTCTTGTGTGTCATTAGCATCAAGAAACATCATGGTCTTGTATTAACAGGTCTTACCGACTTAAATCCACTAAGGCAGTGTCTTTACGCTTGAATGAACTCGAGGAGAGAAAAAAGAAAAGAGACCTGAAACAAATCAAATTAAATTCCAAATTTAATAAAAAACAAGAGACAGTTCATACATAGCCAAACAAAGCACCCCCGAGCCTCGAAGCCTTCGAAATAACCACCGCAGAGACAGAAATATTAGTTTTATTGACTCGGGTTTATTAAAACTCATATCACCATAGGATCCGTTAAACAAGACTGATTACAAAAGGAAGTGAAAAAAGACACAGCGGCAGTCGAGCAGTTTTTAATAAAATGAGTTGTGGTTTAGTTTCGGCTGGACGTTTCTTCTTCCGATTCCGTCCGGAGGGTAAAAGTATTTGGCCTTTTTTTTTTTTTTACTTTGTTTTGTTTTAATTACTATTTTCAACTCACGCATAGAGTTCTATAAGGATGTACTAAAAGACTTTGAAAGGACCACGAATTTTTATAGTACAAGGAAAGAACATGGAAAAAAGGTCTGATACTGTTATGTTGTCAGACTCGGCTTCGGACAAGTGATGGGAGGTGTTGATAACTCTCTATATTACACTTAACTGCATGCAATAATGGCTTATAAATAACTCGTCAAACGTTTTATTGCAGTCTGTGCTTTCGTAAACTGAAGTGTTCTTATTGAAGTGTATTTCTATACCTCCACCACCACCCCTGGAATAAACCATATTCGTGTTCTCGGTATTGGAATGGAACTAGCTTGTAATGGAGGCTCATGCGCGGGAATATTGTCGAGAGGACTCCCCGCATCAGCCTCGGTTGCAAGCTAGTTCCAGTCCAATAACGAGAATACCCTGGACATGGTCGGTTGCTCTGGTTTATTAGTGTACAAGTTTTTTTCAGAGTTTTTCAGATCTCAAACTGACCGGTATTTCGATCACCCACCCAGTTTTTTCTATCCGAAAACTGACATTTTCTCAGGCCAAATCCATTTTTTTCCCGATTTTTAAAACCGTTTCATTTTCCCGAGTCCAAAACTATTTTTTTAAGTCCCAAATCCAGTTTTTTGCGTCCTGGAAACCGTTTTTTTTCCCGATCCCTTAGCAAAGTTGTGGATGTTGACCATTGCCACGGGTTGGAGGGTGGTTTGTAGCTGCCTGTTTAAGTTTATCCGGAGGGTGTCTGGAATAGTAGAACTTTCAGTTGTCCCCTACTGTCATTCGGGGACATCATCATAGTTCTTTTTTTGGTCAGCAACAACTGTGTTTAGGCCTGCAGGTCGTTAATTGGTTAATAGGAAGCTTAAGGCCCGGGTCAAACGCCATACTTCACATGGGCCGAACCCAATGATAGTTTGGGTCGACTCAAATAAATAAAAGAACGCCTGTTTGAGTCAAACGTCGAACTTAATTCAGTCGAATCGATCTGCCACACCAAATAAATAACAAAAGAGGTCTTGTTCAGTTGTTTTCCAAGGTAAAGTCAAAATGACCCCTTTAGACCTTTGATTATGCGTTTGGTTCGACTCATGTGAAGATCGCCGTTTGACCCAAAGACGGTCTTCAGGCGTTATTCACGGCTGGCCGGGCGTGACATCAATGGTTCATAACCAAAGGATATATATTACGGCTTTTTTTCAGGTCGAAGTCGGTTTAATCAAAGTGACCGCTCTGTTGTAGAAATGCATGAGTTCAGACTAAAACGTTTTGTAGTACTTATTTCTTCAGTGCAGGATAGCTTGAAATCAGACTCTCTGCCCCATTTCATTCTGTAATGTTTCATTCCAGAGCTTAATCTGTTTTTTTATTTTATTTTCCTGTCCTTTTTTTGTGGAGGGGGGTTGGGGGGAACAATAGGACAGGGTGGGAAGCCGAGAGGAAATAAACCGCACGGTCTGTCAGAAGCGGGAATAGACGGAGCGAGATGCGGATGCGCGCCCAAGGTGGCGAAAACCGCGAAAAAGAGGAAAGAAAAAACCCGCAAGTTTGCGTTGTTTTTCAGTAGAAAATCGCGACAAAGCGAGAGTCACTGACTTAACAAGTAGACACATACTCGAAATAAAACAGACAGCAAACTGTAAAGCTTTCACCTGATCACAACAATAAGGCTCTATGTCCTTTGTGGCGAAATAACGTCCACTGCTAGACATAACTAGCACAGAGCGGTGTTCCCTTTAGGCTCGTTTACCAGCCGCTGTTGGGAAAGAAGGCCGCGCTCCTTCCCCGAAGTTTCTTCTGGGGGAGGAACGAAGACCGGACTCGAGGGAGTGGTGGAAATCGAGCCTATGTTTCCTTAGGTCTATTTATAACGTAACGAACGCATCCAATGCGATCCGAATAAAAAGTGTTAGAGGATTTGCAAGCCGGCGAGTCAGGCAATAATCCACGAGAATTGTTATCAATCGGCAAACAAGGCGACTCGTACAATTATTTGACGCGGGTGCTCAAATCGGATCAACGTCAGATTAGCGATTTCAACGCTTTTGATGAAAATTGAAGAAAGACAAAAGAGGTAATCCCATGCACGTGTGCTATCTATCGCTGAAAGCTAGTCGATGTCTGTTATGCCAGGCGAACTCATGAAAAAAAAAGACTTTGCTTTAATATTGTTGGGACTGAGTAACTGTTTAATCGAAATTCATTGGGAAAATTTTTCAATTAATACTGAACGGTTTTTTTAACTGGCAGGTTGTGATTGACAACTAAGTTCTCTTAGTTTCAATTTCAACCCAACCACAAACAGAAAGACAAGGAGAATACAGAGATTTATTCAGTAACTACGATAAAATGTTCTGATGTACCTCTATATTTTCAGAACTACCATTCTAATCAAAAATATCTCACCAAGGTTCTTCAAAGGATAGACAGCCCTGCCCCCTGGATAAAAAAAAACAAACTATTCAATGGATATTTCAGTTGTTTTTCGAACACAATTAAACAGTGGTTTACCCGGTGAATAAAATTATCCACACTTTGAAAAGCGAGACCTTGTTTGGATTTTACCCCTTTGTCAAATTTTCGCCACGTTGTAGGCGAAATTGATTTAGCAAAGCTACAGTCAGTTATCAGAAACTGGTCTTTATTGCTATTCTTGTTTCGTCACAACTTTCAAATTGTTTGGAGAAAAGTAGAAGCCGGCGCTATTGAGCTGAAAACGGGTTTTGGACCACGCCTAAAGACGATCGCACAATGCCTAGGTGGGCCGGTTGTTGAAAACAATAAATAAAAACGCAAAGCTTGATTAGCACACTGTGTTGAGTTTATTGGCCGGAGAGAAGATCATAAGGTTTGTGTGACCTATTTCGCTGGGAAAAGCTTGTGTAAAGTCACACGTGTGATGTTCGCGGAGGTTTTATTTTTTTTTTTTTCAGTCATTAACTGCAAACTAGGTAGGCAAACAAGGTGAAATGAAGAAGAGAAAAGCTCACGTTGATAACCTTTATTAGATTTCAGCTGAGTAGCCGGCATAGCAACACACAAGGTGAAAAAGTACAATAGCCGTGGGCGGTTATTTAACTGTTATGAGGCAAGTTTTAATTTTTCCTTTCCGTAAGCTTAGCCGATTGATTTTATAATGCAGATCAGGGCCGCGATCGGACTGATAAGGAAACAAGGTGTCCGGAACACCGCTCTATTAGTAGAAGGGGTATGTGTGTAAATTAGCGCCAAGTACAAAGGGATCCGACGAGATAATTTCAAATATCGAAAGCTTTAATTATAGCTCAATAGAGGATGAGTGTTTGTTGAGTTCGTTCGCCGGCAAACAAGACGCCGTCCGTTATGGGAGCGCGAATCGGGAAATATCGGTCTCTATCTGCCTGGGTATCGTGGTATCGAAAGAAAGAAAAGTTTCACAACACCACCAGCTTGCAGAGAAATGAAGCTTAAAAGCAGTCAATGCGAAATAAATTGAATGTTGCACCATGCCATTTCAGACTGAACCGCTTAGTCAAGAACCACTTTGACATAAGTTTAACTTCCACAGTTCAGTGTTCAGTGTTGGCCAGTGTTTCAAAACTGACGTATGTAAAGTAGAAAAAAAGTTCTTCTTCTGATAACAAATATTTGCTATGAAATTATTGTTTTCCTTTTGGCAAAATTCGGCCTATTTTAGCTGAGCTCGTTGCGAAAGTTAATTCAACCTTCAGTGCAAACAGACTACAAAAACTAACAACGCTTGTTTACTGCGAATAAATTTTCTTTCTCCCGTATTGTATCAGCTGCATTCTCAGAAACGCGTCGTGGATAGAAAACAAGTTGCTTAAACTTTCAATGGATTTCCAAAAACCTATAACACGATCATAACTTTCAGCAGATAGCAGTATTGTTTCTTTCATATCAGAATTGACTGATCTCTTTGATAAACAAAAAAATTCCAATAAAATTCGGTGTTGTCGGCAAATTTCAACATTGGTATTGTGGACAATTATTTGTTCTTAAAATCTAACAAATTTCATCAAATTCTCTTTATTCTTTTCCGAACGAGATTTTATCCTACACAGTTTAATAAAATAAGGTTATTATACTTCTGGCATACCAGGAAAACAACACTGAATATGTTCGATTTTTCGACAATTTTAAGTTAAGCTTCGTTTCAAAAACTAGGTCAATTTTCTTTCGATTTCAAAACAAAAGGCGTCGAGGGGTGAGAATTGAACAAGTTAGCTTTTCTATATAATTTAGTTGTTATGTGGTTGGCCTGTGATCTTAATATATCTGCGAGTTTTTTTTCCCTATTGTAGTAAGACTGATAAATACAAAGGCCTAGCTAATGAAAAGAGAAAGAAGCGAAGTTTTGTTTTCTTTGTACAATGAGGTTTAAGTCAAAAACAAGTTTTGTGCAAGTTGAAGTTGTATTTCCAATGTTTTTTTTTTTTTTTTAAAGTCTCTGTTTAACTCTATCAGTTTCAAATATTTTCCAGGACGCTAAATCCATACCGTTTTCCTCTACCGAACAAACAATACGTTCCCAGTGTTTGACACTAAACTGACTCAGTTTCACGTTCACTAGAGGCTACCCAAAGAAGGCCGGCACTTCCTATATATGTGTTGAGATTTTCGTTTCGGTTAGTTAAAAATCCCGAAACAGTCACGGCCGCGCAATACGCTAAGACGCGAATACACCGTTCATAAACAGTGTGAAAAATATCCGCTGCATTTACCATACACTCTGTGAGAAACCATGCTTGCATCAGTTCTAATTCCTTATTCCAACGGCCATGTGGCTGCACCAAACCATCAATTAAAATCTACAGATTTTTCTCTACTCTTGCACAACAAACTCCCAAGAGATGTAAAATTCAAAATTATATCGTTCATCTTTAGATTTGACTGTTTACAATGCAAGCTCCAGAAAACTTAACTAATATGCCACAAAATTAGATTTGCTTTTCGAGGAATAATGCAGCATCGAAGGCAAAGACATTTCCTTAACAAGTCGCACAAGAGACACTGAATTATTTTTCCCCGTGTTATTGAAAAGAAAAGAGATTTATTCACCTCAAAACCATTCGTAGTCTAGTAAAGCAGCAGGTGTTTGAAGTAATCCTACTTTTGTCTGGGTTGATATGGAAAAAAATATGGCGTGCCGACCATAATTTTAAGAGAGAAAGTACAACACTGGTTCGTCAGTGTTTTCTCAGTTTAAATGTGTGGTTTTCTTGGACTCGCAAAATTATGAAGGGGCGTAACAAATGTTATATATTTTGGTTCTTTTCAATTGCTCATTGTTCTGTTTACAGAATTCCCAGGCACACAAACGACAAGAATTCACAGTGAAAAAAATCTACTTTTCGATATAATAATCACAGAGAAGTCTTTGAAACCACGGCCAAATTCTTTTTATCCAGTTCCTAGAATTGAAAAGCGTTGCTTTGTACAGGAAGTATGCGACAGATCTTAACTTCCCTTTCCAAATGTTCGAAATTAAACTGGCCTCGTAATAAACTACAACTAAATTCAATTTTGCTCAATTTTATTTTTCTTTTGATTAGAAAATCTGACCGAAAAGACAATCATATTACGATTACAATTCAATGCTTTGATATTGGAAATCACTTGTTAATTGCCGGTTTTGTGTTCGGAGATCGAGATAAGAAAAAATAAATAAATAATAGTGACTTAGGATTATCTTGCAAGGGAAGGTTTTTCTCACACCTATTAGAAATTCCCTTGCAATACAATAACTTCGCAAAATGCAATTTATAATCTTAGTTTAGCACAAGCTGATTACTTTTATTAGCGGCCTTTCTTGTTCAATTCACACGGCTAGGAATTCGTCTGGGATGCTTTAGCCATGGTTAAATAAGATAGTGAATTCATCAAGAAAAACCACATCAAAGGTGGAAAATGTTTCGCCCTCTTGCGAAGTCCCTTCGTGCAAACTGTCCCATTTATTTCCAATTTAATAACATACCCCCACGCTGTGAATAACAAACTAAAGCTTGCCGCCCTACACTATTTTTATACAATTGTATTATGTCAAGTGAATATCTTTTGGTAATAAATGTATTTTTTTTAAAAAAAGAAAAAAAGAGTGGCACGATCACCATTTGATGATATATTTTCAGCCGTAAGAACTGAGCTTCGCTTACCGGAGAAAAACACCATCGCCAGATGCTCGTGCAGGAAAAATCTCTATATTGTGAAAGTAATAAACTTTATTACATGTTACATGTCTATGAAAATTAAGGGGCGTTGTCTGTCGATCTGAAAGCGTGAACCTAATTTGCCTCGCTGGCTTGCTCCAATAACGACCAAAACAAAACTTAGTTTGAATGTGATTCCTTGCTACCAAACTCGATCCACTTTAAAACGTTTTTTGTATTTATGCCTCGTATACAATCAAGATAATGTAAATATAATTCAGAGAGTTTTCTCTCGTTGAAGTAAACAGACTTTAGTCCCTTTTAACGCACCACCTATATGTAGAGTTTTCTATTGCAGTTTCAATGCGTAACAAAAAACAAACAAAGCAAAACCAAAGATCAGTGGAAAGAGTAAGGAACAGTTTTAACTAGCTAAGACTATCAGATGGCTAAATTAGAGAAGAAATATATGGATCTCTAGCCAAGCCTGAAAAAAGTAAAGACAAGTCTGTAACCCAAAGGAAAGAACTGCAAACATTTCGCCTTTTCTAACCACAAAAACTAGTTCACCAGCTCTATATCTATTGGGAGATTTTGTTGCATGTAAGGTAATAAATGAAACAACTGATGCACATTTAGAGATTTACCAGTGATATGGACCAGTTAAGTCACGAGCTTAAAATGCAATGGGCTAACTAAAAGCGCTCAGAAACCCTCCAGATGTCTAGCTTTACTACGAACTTGATTCGCTATCCAGATCGGTCCAGAGAAAACAGTTTACTCGGTTGTACTCAGCGCACGATGAGTACAATTTCTCATCTGTCGTCTTTATAAAGAAGGCATGATTCACCGAATATTCTGTGAATCTTTCGACTCGTCAAGTTCTCATCCAACGAGTAAAAACTCAAAGGCCTCGTTACTTTAAGTAAAAGGCGCATTTTGGAAAAGTAAATTCAGTAAGAGATGCATTCATGATCAGACAGGCTTTTACGTGTAGTTGTGATAACGGCATTAGGGAATCACTCTTTTCTTCCATGCCACGATGCGGAATGTTTTGACAAAATTAATTGTTCTTCGAAAATCGAAGATCGCATGGTAGAGTGACTTGACTTTTTTCCGATATAAAATAGACGCGACCAGGATGTCAATCTCAAATAATACGATAGCGACAAATTAAATAAAGCAATTTTTTTTATTATTTCTGACCATTTAGCCAAATTTGTGCCTGTATGCAGACACTCCGGTTTAAGACCAAATTTGTCTTCAGTGCATGTTGGTTGTTAAAATAAACGTGTGTTCCTTTGTTATTGTTTTATTGTTGTTGTTGTTGTTGTTTTTTCCAGAACACAGAGCACTGGTCTATTCTTCAGACTTCACATTCTACGTCTTTTTGCGCACATACGAACAGAGGCAAATCTTCGGTCGCCTCTTGTTACATGATACAGCAGAGAAAGAACCCGTCTGTGTTTTTGAGTGTTTGCAAACTAGAACTATATCTTTGTCGAGCAATATTTCATCTAGTAATTGACTGCTAGTCTCTGATAACAACCCCCTTCCCCCTCCCCCATCCCCCATCCCCCATCCCCCATCCCCCTTTGTTTTACTGCCCCTATTTGAATTTACCGTGATTGGGCAAAAAATTAACTCTACATGAATCCTAGTCAACCATTTTACCAAGGTCACTTGAACTTAATGCTGCAATTACAGCAACTGAAAATAAGCTTAGTGTAGCCTGGGACAATTGTATTTACGGGTACGATACTACCCCTGTTGAGCTAGTTTAGCCCACAGTTTTAACTTTGTCAGAAAGATTGCTAAGAAAAATAAGGCGTGCACACGATGGTACAATGCTGAAATATAAAACTGGGGTCGTGCTGGGCTCGATTTCAAATGAGGTATATGTATCTGCTGCTCTATAAGGACTTGAAAGGTCAATTTATATTTTGTACTGCAGGAGAGATACAGCAGATTCTTTGTAACACCCCGCTGACAAAAAATATTGCCCTGGTTTGATCTCGAAAATTACCAAAAAGCACTCGAGTGTAATGAGAGTAACCTTGGCAATTGACGATTAACTTCAAGTTAATGACAACATTTGAAATCAATCAAAATCTCATGTTGAGTGCTTTTCTGCAATGATGTTCGCAAAACCAAAACAAAAGTAATCAATCTAAAGTCACCATAACCAACAATAACACCGCGGTCAGCCAATAGAAGCTGGAACCCAAAAAAGTGCAACCCGGAGCTAAGCTAAGCGCGGGAATTTTCCCGCGCTTATATACCAAGTTATGGTTGGCTTAAGCACAAAGTCGATGCTTAAGGAAGATTACTGTGAAATGGATGCCAATTTACATTCTTGAGGTGTTGGTTACATGATCAAACACTGTTCTGCATACCAAGGTGCTGGAAGAAGATGAATACTCTAAAGGCCTGCTTTACCAATATCAGTCAAGTTAATCGAGAATTATATCAGTTTACTCAGACGAGAGTGTTTGAATCTCCATTGTGTAATGACCTGCTCATTCCATTCTTTTTCACTCCTCACTTCCACTTTATAAGTAGCCAATTTGCATACATAAAGAAGTGTTTACTCAAAACCCGAATATAGAGCTTTTGTAAATCTTTTAAAGATTCCCTGAAATTTAGTTTTACCATATACATTGAAAAAATGGTTGATGGTTGATTGCTAGTACAACAAAAATACGATCTTAATTCTTATACTGACCTATACCCTTATGCTGAATTTTCTTTGTAAAAAATATATCCTCAAAATTGGAACCTCAAAATTGTGAGCACCAACGAAATTTTATATTTACTTATTATTATCTTATCCTTTTTTTTGTTTGTTTTTTCACTAGCCCTCGCCGTGCGAGAGAATCTACAGAAAACTTGTTGTGAACGAGAACATAAATCGCTTTTCCCGGGGCTCAAGAAATTTGCGGCGAAAGGCAAAGCAGTTATCCATACTAATCGATCACTTTCTACTGATATAGCCGAGATTGATGACCGATTTAGGACAAGGAAGTTTGCAATTTACTTTCTCTGTGGAAAGCCAAATAAACACTGCGAGAGATCGTAAAATTCTAGCTACAAATTAGAGCGCACAGAAAGAGCAAAATATTCCGCTAATGGGAAGTAATTCGATGCTTAAACGAGTTTGCCGAGTTGTAAATACACCGATTTACCACTGAGAATTGTGTATTTATTTCGTTTTGAAGAGAAATTACTTTAGGAGACATTGGCATAGCTAAACAGAGTCTGCTATGTCTAGTTCGACGCCGCTTGAAGCCTTCTTTGCTATGGCTTGGCAGGATATCGAATTTTCTGAATTGCTTTATTGTTATTTTCTTAGAGAAACAATCAGAGCTGTTGTTAGCTACTCCGATTCGCCTTCAGATGCAATACGAGTGTTCTTCTACTGCAAGCCGATCTACAGTCACGATATTTTTATCTCTTGCCCCAGGGAAATAAAATAAATCTTGCACTGTTTCGAATAACCTTTGTTTCATTTTTTTCTATCGTACTGTAAACTTGTAATCTCATTTTTAGCAGACCATCTGTCCGCTTAACGATTTCAAAAGAAACAAAAGTTCTCTTTTTTAACAAAAACGCTTTCACCCCTAGGGCTGCCTTCCAAAGCGGTATCTCTACGAGATTTCAATTTAACGTGATGACCTTTTAAAAAGCCAGGCGGCCAAAACACAGGTTTCTCTATCTGCGGTTTGCAGTTTACAAAAGGGAGGTCACCGAAGGCAAATCACTTAAGATCAAAACCCACACAGAATCCAAAATAATGTCTTTGTTGTCAATGAAACTGTCCCCTCGTCCAGTAATGCAGATTACAAACACCATTTCTTGTCACTTTTTACCGGTAAACCATACGTACGTGTAGCTAATGTTAGAGGCCCAACAAGCCTTGAAACAATGCTACAATTTTAAATATACATACGTAAAAAGCACTTCTTTGGCAGTTCCGCCTACACTTTTAGGAAGGCTTCGATAACCTTTTTATAGGTTTTTTTTTCTTTTATTCCTTTTCATTCTGGGTTACTTTGCAGCAATTATAAGGAATCTTTAAATAAAAATAAGAGATGCAAGTATTGTTCGCGCGAAACAATGCTATTGAAGTCGCACACGAAAAGCCACCAAAGTTTTAAACTGAACTCTGTTGAAATGGGTCGCTTGCTGAGAAAGCCTTTGTTTACGCTCACACCACCATAAGAATAAAAGAAATTTTCCAGTGGTGTAGAAATCTTTTCAAGCTCTTTTACCCCCAGCTGATATTTACATAAACAACAAATTTTCGAATGTTATTTCATCCTTGACAAACAATAGCGCGAGTCTTTAGGTCTAATGAAAATTCGGCTCCATTGAATAGTACAAATTACTCGCAAAGTTTGGTGTTAGCAGCTGAGACAATGAAGCATTGTTTAGCGAATGAAAGTCAAGAGCTAAACAAAGAAGTCGGCACGATAAAGACGACGCTATGCTAAAAGAACACTCGTAAATAAGCCAAAAATGCTTTCGCGGGCGTTCTGTTGCTCTAGAACACAGACTAACCTCTTAAATTCATTTATGTTTTGCAATCTTAATCCAGAGACATAATCCCAAAGGGTAAAACAACTTAAGTTTTAAATGGTTTGAGTATCCATATTTTTATCTCGCTGCTTGAAATAAGTTTTTTTTAAGTTTTTTTTTTTTTTCTACAAGGGCAAAATTATCTTCGAGAGGAAACCATTTTAATACAATTCGTTGAAAGTCGCAGGGCGAATTATTTTTTTTCTTAGCTTACGTGTTGGATTACCTTAAACGATGTTCCGTTTACGATGAAAGCGTGAACGTTTACCAAAGTTTACCGACGGAGTAGAATTTCACCGTTATGCAAATGAAACGTGGGTAAGATGAGAGTTTGCATGATTTAACAAAAAGCACTCTTCCTCATTTCGCAAAAGAAAAAATAATAATAAACAGATCACCTACAGAAAAAATTGGATTCTGTTTTTATCCCCGATCGAAAAGATCTAACATTTTAATTTCAATCGAGACAATTACAGATTCATGTGATTATTCAGCCTTTAAGGAAAATAATCACCCATATTTACATTGCAGCTTATTTAGTTGTGTCTATCTGCTCTGTTGACGAAATTATCGAGATATATTACACTTGCCCAAGGGCATGTTTCAAGGCCATCAAAGGTTCTATCTTTTAAGTGTATAAATTGCAATTTTGGTAACAGAGAGAATATTACACCATCGTCAATTTTCGTTTTTCTGCCTTTCTCGTCAAACCGAAAAAGGCGCGCGCCGTATCGCAGACTTTTCCCCGTTTCATTATGCAGTTGCGTCTGTGAATTACTCATTCAAGCATTTTTTAAGCAGATGACCTTGGATTTAAGTTTTGAAGCTTTCTCGGAAGTGGTTTCGAAACAAACCTCTTTGGGTTAAGTGCTAAAGTGGCCTGGTTATCCATGTATATACTTTTTTAAAGGTTCTAAATGCCCTTCGTGTCCAGTTTGACTTATTTGTTTCGAAAACATGGCTTCACAAGCTTACAGTTTAAAACAAGACCACGCATATGTATTTATCTCGTGTTATATGTGATTTCTTCGCGAGATTAGAGGCGTCGATTTCATTCTCAATTGCGTCAGTGATTACTGATTTGAAAGGACTAGATGTAAGGTCAATAACTTGCTAGCGAACAAATTCACAAAACTGGGAATCTGGCATGTTAGACTTTATACGTCGAAGGAATTAAGCTAGAATCTTCTCTTAAGTATGGCTATAAGTCGCGCGGATTTTGCGGTGCGGTAAAACAACTTTATACCCAGACAACGAGGTAAAATATGTACAATATGTTTGTCGTAGTTATTCTTCAGAAATTAGGCTTTTATACCGAGTTAACTACCTAGATATCTCGAGCAAACAACGTAAAAATACCACAAAAGAAAAATTCGAAGAGATGCATTGGTAAAGACTCATGAAATTACAGGCCTTTTGAAACGCTTCAAAAAATGATTAACGCACTTTATCAGTGTATTTACTGAAGGGTAAATCAACTGTCGAAAGTTTCTTTTTAAAATGTGAAATATAGCTGGCTCCTTCTTTACCCATGAAACGATTAAAAAGCAGCTCGAAATTTAATTCTAAATTTAACCAATTTAAAAAAATTGCTTTTCAAATCTCTTCTCCCATAATGATTAAAGAAGGTTTCAATCGAGTAATGTCGCTTTGAAGGTGTACAGATGACATTTATCTAAATATAAATCGTGTGAATGTGTAGGCTTTTATTTGATACAGCTACGGGCTAAAGCTAGAAAAAAATGACTTGAAACAGGCAAATAGGAGACACCAATTAAACATATCTCACCGAAAATTATACCCATCTCACTCCAAACTCATAAGATTATTACATGAAAAGTTGTTTCATTTGCTTCGCACTGTCGGTGAAATAAAAGATGTATTTTTATTTCTAAATTTGCTGAAGGACTAAGCGAAATAAAATTCAACTATCTTATGACCAAGACAAGTATAAAAAAAAGTAATGTTAATCATTAAAAATAAAATAAATGTAAATAGATGGTTCAATGACATACGTGGAAATTTCTGACTGTCGACAAATCAACACTAAGTTTCCCATCTCAAATAAAAAGCCGCTGCGTCTTCCAGTCTTCGAATTTTAGATGGTATAGTTGTTCACCGATTAAGACTTGCTTTCATTTTTAAAAGTTTTGTACTCCAGCATAGAGCAAACTGCAGACCACTGACTTAAATATCAGTCAGTCAAACAAGAACTGCAATACATGACTGACCGCGATTGACTTAACAACCTATTATCTCCACAGAGGATACAGACATGCGTAAGAGATCGAAAGAAACTCCGTTTTAAAAATACGACTCAAAGAGAATCTTTAATAAGGAAATATTTATAAGCGAATGTCAATTTGCCTCATATTTGTTTCAGTATCGGTACACATATCTTTTTCAACGATATGAGTAGTGCTCCGATCATCAGTTTATCAGTAACAAATAGTAAACAAGTTATCTAGAAGGACCGTTAAGAAATGAAGAAATATCGGCGCTATAGTCTTGTCAAACCATATTTCATTTTCACTTAAGGTAGCAGCCCGATTTATTTCAGCCCGAAGCAATTAAAATTTAAAAAAAGGATGCATTACTGAGAAAAATCTTAATTTGTCTTCACCAGATTTAAATGTATGGCGAGTGATTGATTTGATAAAAGAAAAAATCAATCAAAAGTCAATATCAATTCGAGTACGCCATGACAGCTATGCTCATTTTAAGTCTAGCGAGAGATGGACTGGTAAAGCTTAGTAAATAGAGCGGACAGAACGACACCTAGGTGAAGTCTAACGAACCCAAAAGACTGTGTTTGTTTAGTTGTTCACCAAGGCTTCTTAAACAAACCAAGCGTAATTTTGCATACATTTTCATTTATCTGACTCTTAGAACTCAAATAAATTGAAAACTGAGATGGTTTTCTTCAAGTCCCTGGTTGTTATGGCGAGAACAGGTCACGCATGGAAGGAAGTCCAAAATTGTTTTATGCAATCATGCATAGATGCGCAGATGGGAATAAAGCCGTGAACAGCTCATTTCATACGTGTCTTCTTGTTTCTCTCCTTTGTATTTCATTTCAATGGCAATCTAGTGGGTTGATGAGCGAAACGTTTGTGAAGCGCGTACAGCAACACGAGTAACAGTCTCAATTTCCTTTCGCTCTTCATCAATGACAGGAAATGAGGGATGAACTTCAACAAAAAACTCTCACATCCTTCAGCGAAGTCAGGGGAAATTTCAATATAGACATGCATATTCCAATGTTACATTCACGCTTCTTAATCTAACCATAAAACAAAGAACGGGAAAGGTCTTACAATAGACGCGATTAAACTTTAGAATGATGTTCTACGCCCAGGCCGCAAACAATCTCCGTGGACAAAGAAAGCCCTTTGAAGGGCAAATAAGTTTTTCGACCGTGATGAATGCCTTTCTTGCAAAAACCTCTCGAAACTATTTATTTTTGTTTGCTCTGAGAAATACCGCTCTCTTTTCAATAAATTTTTAAAGAATAGGGCGAGCTATTATTAAAATTGGGTTCGAATAATTATTTTTTGCATCCGCCTGAAACATTTCACTTTTTCTAAAAGAAAACACACACAGAATTGTAAAGGCTTAATTAGTCAGGTCGTTATCAATGGTCTGTACTGTTAAACGGAGCAAAGATATACAATGATAACAAACCAATTCATTTTACAAGCAAACAAGCATAGGTAAACGGCGAGAAAAAAGATCTTTCGGTGTGTTCAGAATTCTATTTTTGTGGCTGGCAATTTTTTGTCCAACACAAAAGCGCGCGCAATTGTTTTTTCGATCTAATTACCAGGCCTAAAGCTTCAGATTTTTCGTTGCGGGTCGCGTTTGGAATATCACTCTTTCAAGTTCCGGCTCGTTTGCAGATCTCATTTTCGATAAGATTGCCTAAAATTGAAAATAATTCCTAGCCTCTCAAGATTGATAGCACCGACTGATAGAAAGGTCATTAGAATAATAAGATCCAAAACAACTCTTTTAAACATGTCACATTTGCGACTTTTTTGAACAGCGCGCTGTCGAAATGTTTAGTTCTGCGGGGGTACATTTTAAATAGCTCTCTTAGAAATTGTGGGGAAAAAAACGCTTAAATGCGACACTGTTTTTTTTTTAAAGATCTGGGTACAATTTTAATTCGAAATCTGTTTCACACAGACGATGCTATTTAGATGATTCATTCGAGCTTTTTTCATGGTAATACTCTCAACGGAACCCTTCTAACAACAAGCTTTCAGGAGTTTTCATTCAGGAATTACCATGATAACGACTGATCTATTGTCCGCAAACAAAAGATTATTAAACGAAAGGAAGTGGGGTCTTTCATAAAGGGCACTTATGTTTTACTGCCATTCACTGCCTAGAGCGATTAATCAGCCAGCTTTATAGGCAAGGAATTGAAAATGCAAACGAACCTTCATCTCGCGATAAGTAATGAAAAAGTAAAACCAAACTCCTCCGACCAAACCATAATTGAATAAATTGTGAAAAAAAACTTCAATAAACTCACCACTTATATTAAATATCGATGTACAAAAACTGGGAGAAACGATACGCTGCTTTAGGCAAATTCGCGCGAGCGAACGCAGAATTGCTGCCGAGGGTCAAACGCTGGAAAAGAAAAAAAGGTTCTGTTGTATATTACTGAAATATCTCGTCATTGCAGTTAGCAATTTCACGGCGAGACAAAAGCTTTCATAAGCGAAAAGTATTCTTATGCTAAACGGGCGAATAAAAGGCCCGATAATTGATCATTTGTAAGGCAATTCGTCGCAAGAAAATGACAGACCCACAGAAAGAGTCGGATATTTACTTTGGTTTACTTTCAATATAAATTAATAATTTCCCAGTGCAAGTTGAATATTAACGCAATGTTTGTGAAAACTTCTCGCCAGGAGCGATGGAAGTGCGGAATTGAACTTTCAAAAGAAAAACATACTCGCCATTGTTCTCGGCGGCTTGCCTCACAAGGGCCGCTGAAAGCATAAAGATAGCTGAATTTTGAGTGCATTGTCTCTGAACAATGGGAAAGCAATTGATGACTAGAAAACAAAAGTTCGCCCATTGTACTTTCGCCAAACCAAAATAGAAAATTATTTACAAAATCCAAATATCTCTTTGAAACGCCAATCAAGGTAATATCGCAAAACATTTCTAAGGAACCTCTTCAGGGAAATTTTCAAATATAACTTCCTTTATTTTAATTGGATAGCCTTTTCGTAAAATGACGTGGTCCGAATACTTTGTGAAAGCGAGAATGAAACTCAATTATTTCGCACGCATGCTCCGAGGTGCCAGCTTTGATCTTTACCGCGTGAAACAATCAGCGTTGAGTTCAGTTTCAACGAGCTATCGACGAGCACGGATCGTGTATTTACTCTTGACAACCTAGAAGTCTCTGGGAGCTTGAATATTCCGAACAGCGCGCGCTACGTAAAGATTCACTGACATGGCTAAACCAGTGGAACACGTCAAACGCCCCATGAACGCTTTTATGGTTTGGTCCCGAGAAGAGAGGCGAAAAATCGCCCAAGACAACCCGAAGATGCACAATTCTGAGATCAGCAAGAGGCTGGGAGCGGAATGGAAGCAGTTGACAGACGAGGAGAAAAAACCGTTCGTCGAGGAAGCGAAGCATCTGAGAGCGCAACACATGAAGGAGCATCCAGACTACAAGTACAGACCTCGGAGAAAACCCAAATCACTGCTCAAGAAAGTGGATCGCTATCCATTCCCTCTGCCGTGTTTACCAACTTCTGACGAATTGCTGAAGTGCAGTCCGCCTGGTATTCCGACAACGTCTTTCGTGACTGATCCTTACTCGACCACCGTGAACGGCAAGACGCGATCGTTCCTGCCCGTATCATCAGGGTACACTTACGACTCAAGTTCTGGGCACTCCATTACCACATCAAGATTTGACCGCGGACTAGAGATTCCAAGTGCTGTACGCCCCGATATGCTGACGGGTGGGCAAATGTACCCACATTCACTGTACCCAAGCGCTCCAACCACAAGTTCTCCGCTTCTGAACGCCTCTGGAATGCCCGTACTTCCTGGGCGCCAACTCAGCCCCCATTCCCATCTTCACGCCGTTCAAGGGGCTAACGGACAGTACACTGTCCCCTGTAACTGTACGTCGTGGCAAGGACAAGATGTTCGTAGGCCCGTGGCCTATCTACTCCTTTAGCTCAAGTAACTGACTCTTAAATCTATTTATCACAATGAAACTATTTATGTATAATACAGCAACTAACTGGTGTAAATTATTCTTATCGAGCAAGCAAGAATTTTACTATCCCGTGCGAGTTTCAAGCGAGTTTTTTTTCTGGGTTCACTGATCGCCGACGAAAACATTTCACAGCGTGGAGATGTTGAGTAGTTCAGACGAACAAATTTCTGACCACATAAACCGTTGCTTGCTCGCGGCGCGTCAGAATTTGTATATTATAAGGCTAAATGTGTGAATATTTGAATATTGAAATAATTCTCAATCGACCTCATTTCAAGGGTTAGTTGCTTAAAGGACATTCTTCAATTTTCCGACTCGGTTCGCCAGTTCCAGAGCGATTCTAAATGGTCCGCTCGCGCGCTATTTACAAGAGCGAATTTCACTTGTAATTTAAATTTGACAAAACTAACCCAAAGTTTTCACCGATCTGTCACATTAAAATTAGCATTGAATGTAATTTGTTGTCAGCTTTTGTTGTCTCAGTTGGGTTTATTTGACACTAGCCTTCACGGTGAAGGACGAAAAAATACCGTTACCATCGTAAATTTTCCCTTGTCACTAGTTGGCAAGCCTTTCCTCCCGACTATACGTGGCTACTGCGTTCGTTTACATCCTTTGTGTTTAGGTGTAAACTATGTGTGTGTGGTTTGAAAGAGCAAATAGTTTTGGTGCTCAGTCAGAGGAAACAATCTACGGATAACAAGCATTTAAACGCGGCAACTAAGGGCTAAACACACAAAATTTGGCGAGAGAAAGTTTGCGTATGGGAAGCACACTTTCTTCGGGGTTTCCTTCGAGTTCAAAGAAGGTGAATTTGTATAATAATTACAGAAACCCTAAACAGATGGCGTCCCGCGAAGAAAATTATTTCCTTCAAATGCATCTTTGAACGGAAGCATCTGTAATCTTATTGCTGCTTAGAAAGCCTTACAAAAAACTCCCCCTTCCATCGATTTAGGTTGGCATCCCGTCGTTTCAGTGAAAAACACAGCTGTAAAAAACCGTGGACAGAACCTCCGCGGCAAGTCATTGTAAATCTTGCTTTCGCATATTGATAATTGTATAAAAGAAACAGAGAGACAAGGGTCGGGAATAACAACATAATAAAAAATACATGAGGAGTTGAATGAAGGAGATGACATAAATAAATAAATGGACGATCAAGACGAGATAAAATGAATAACAAAGGTGAGTGAATTACAATTGCCTTAATACTAATATCTCCATAACAATAGATTACATCCACAAAATACAATCAATGAATAGCGGCACAATGAGGGAATCGGTAAATAAGAGAAAAGCAGGAATGAATGGCACGGCTTTCGGAATAAGCGAGGCTGTGATGAAATGGCTCGAATGGGTATTACATGTTTGTAGACGCTTAAAGAACGCGGCAGGCCACACAATCAGTTCAAAGAGGCTACCGCTTAGAGCGCGCCTTAAACAAACACCGAAAGAAAGGGGGTCGAATAGGCCATAATCGAGCCTATTCTAATCGTCTTTTAAGCCATTGAAAAAGGGAATCGCGAGAAATATTTTGCGTTGATTCGCGAAAAACCTGAGCAAAAAAGGCCTCCAGTACAAAATCGCACGGATTACATTAGCGCGTGAAGGCAGATGGTGAGACAGCGACGGGTCTTTGTAAACTCGGTGCGACATTTATTGGGCTTAAAGAGGCTATGCAAGTGACAAAAATCAAAGCTTTCAATTATGGCCATTGTCTTTGTTTTATAAAACACAGGGATTGTTTGTAAAATGTGTTCGAAATGATCTGTTTGCCGATTTACGAGAGCGTTTGATTTCGGTGAGTTTCGTCGATTTTTCCCTTTTTGGGCGCGCGACTTTTTTTTTTTCTGATGGTTTCCGCGGGAAAACTTTCACGTTAAACGTTGGCTGTCGCGAACGTGACAACGCGGGAGCGTGTGGCGTTTTTCGTCAAACAAGTTTCCCTTATATATAGTAATAGCCCAGTCATTAGCTGTCAATGTGTCTTTTTCGGCACTTGAATTTAAGAAAACATAATCTTTAATCCCACGCTCGGAGGTGTGAGCCAGAGAAAGCGATATCCATA
>Ga0126339_10000408_pt1 | contig 23113 bp, 25 predicted proteins | sample OrbTmetagenome_2_FD_92532 | JGI IMG/M metagenome (GOLD analysis project Ga0126339, IMG submission 92532) | Coral microbial communities from Petempiche,Puerto Morelos, Mexico - Orbicella T R C metagenome | ecosystem: Host-associated > Invertebrates > Cnidaria > Coral | place: Petempiche,Puerto...
AAAAATAGCATAAAAATGAAAAATAAATATTTCAGTTATGGGTTGTCTAATAGATCGTGTCGGCGGAATTTCGAACATTACATTTCGCAAATGTAACATTCTTGGGTTCAGGCTCGGGCGTAACTTATATCATTACACATTGTCATTTCCTTTGCTGTGGCCATACTTTATATAAAAGACCGCGAAAGCCTCCAGGAAGCCCCCGGGAAGCCTCCGGAAAAGCCTCGAAATCTGTGCTCTTTCCCCTCCACCATTTTGTTCAGCCAATTCTCACGTGGATTCGTGAACTCGTTCCAGACTTCATAATTTGCTCAGCGCAATTACAGACACAAACAAGCTTGAACGACCTAAAAACACATCTTCTATAGCCAGATTAATAGAGCCATGAATGAAAGGTAACAGTTTTCCTTCTTTTTGCCATCGGCATCTCCTTACGCTGTAAACAGGTTTTAGTGGGGGGGGGGGGTGGTGTTAGTTACATTTGCACAGTGTAATACTCGAAAATTCGCGGACACGAGTGATTTATTAGACAACCCATAAGTGGAGTATTTATTTCTTACTTTTATTCTATTTTGGGAGGTGGTCCGTAGGCGTAGTCCGTGGACCGGTCCATAGGTAAACCGCGGACACGGACCCTAGTGGGGGTCCGCGGACCGAAAGGTCAGTGTTTTCTGGTTACCCCAAACAAAATGTGGAACACAAACCTGATATTTTCACACAAGACCTAAAGAAGCCAAAGTACCATCCAATACTGTCTCCTTTAGCCTTCCGCGTAGACGCGCTTATGGCTCGTCACGCGTTCCTTCCCCTCGAACGTCTGCTCAACGGACCGATCAATTCCGTTCGCTGGCGGTTAACCTTTGTTTTGAAAGAACCAATCCGCTGTTATCGGCATGTTGACCCCTCTGTCGTTTGCCATGTGCTTATGCATTGTTTAGGCTCATTTCTATTGCAAGATGTTTGCTTTCGAGAGGCAAAATACGGAAAATGTGAAATTTTACGAGACATGTTGCCTACTTGCATTCTTTATTCTGTCGCCGGGCCCGGCTGTTTGATTAGGAGTATTTGCAAGTAAAGCATGTTGCTTCTTATCACGGATATCATATTCATCCTCGTCCGGTTTTCTTCGGAGACGCCGTAGCTTTACTTCGAGAAAGCTATACGTTTGTCTAGAGACGTTCTTATGTTTCTTCCATCAAATTGACCGAGCTCATGTCTCTCGAGCTCGATGTATAGGTTTATTCCCCCTTTGACCGTTCTGGCACCACATGACTCTAATTTAGCCGTTTACGCTCAAGTCTGTCGCCTGTTTTGCGTGTTGTATATAGCATTGTTTGGCGTAGTTCAGGCAAGACCATGGTTTCGATCCTCGATGCGGATCTCGTCAGTTGCCGGTATTTCTAAAATACTCTGTAGTCTGTAGTTGCTGAGAACGTTAGACATTTTGCGGTACAAACTTCTCGTGGGGTCAAAGTCGGTCAAAGTCCAGCTTTCCACGGATAGGAAGAGAACCTATGATTGGCTAACCGCCAGTGAACGGAAGTGACCGGTCCGTTGAGCAGGCGTTCGTGGGGAGGAACGTATGACGAGCCCTAAGAGCGTCTGCGTGTCTCCTTCGACTCTCCTTGACTTATTAAGAAATGTTTGGCTCCATGCGACTCTTTACTGGTGCCGCAAGGGCCGCGAGGGTCAAAGAAATCTGACCTTGTCAAGTTTTAAGTTCCTCAAGGACGAAAACAACCGTCCGTACGCCAATATGACACACGACGAGGTGGAGCTAAAGTGAACCAGAGGGAGTTGGATGATCTCTTCAGACCAGCCGGTGCTCTGGGTGGTCCATTGAGGTTTTTGAACAAACAGATTCAAAAGAACAAAGGAAACTTGGTACGTTTGATTCGTAAAATACCCTTACAAACCGCCTTTCCCACCAAGCCTGTCAAAAAACGAAAGAAGATTTTCCGTGCTCCACCTGGTGTGAAAGCGGTAGGTGAGATCAAAGGTATAAAAGACTTTGCCCCTTACTCCCGACTCAGAAAGTGACGATGAATCGATTACGGCGACAACGTCCGTTCTTGAATAGTATTCCCAAAGAAGCCAATCGTTTCAAACGTCAAGAGTTATTGAAACACGCCAACGCTGACCAGATCAATGCTGTCAGTGAAATGGTCTTGAATTTGTTGAAAAAGAGAATTCCCGTCACGCCTCAGACGCTTCGAAAACTTCAACGGCGTAAAACGTGTTGCGCGAAGTGGGGAAGCGCAAAAATTCCCTGAAGAAGAGGCGACAACATCTGCTGACCCAGAAAGGGAGTGGATTCTGGCAAGGCTTGAAAGAGTGTTACGTAGTATGTCGTTAAAGACTCGAGACGCTGAGGGTTACCCCTTGCAGGGTATCGACGTGGTACCTGAACGTGTGTCTGAGAATAGAAAAGAAGTCGAAACAAAACAGACCCTGGCCAATCTCGTTCAATTGTTACAACAAGCCAACGAACGGGAACGAAAATCCAAGGAAGCCCAAGAACGGCGGTTTCGAAAGTATAGGAGCCTCGAACAGGAATATTTGGCTTTAAAATACGGAAACCTGTGTGACGAGTGTATACGTGTCAAAGACGACGTGGAAGACGTCACCATCTTGTGCAAGGCTTGCTCGAACCCAGCCGAGACGATCAAGAGTCTACAACTGAAATTAGAAAAGGTGCAAGAAGAATCCCGTTACTGGCAAGACTGTTTTGAAATCGCTTTGGAGTATGACGGACGAGGTGATGATGGTTCCGGTCAGCGCGTTTGAACGTTTACAAGATTACTACAAAGGACGGATTTCCCAAAGTGCTCTCCTGAACAAAGCAGGGCGACTGAAAGCCAAAAAACAATTGCTCTTGGGTAATCCTAATATCCCCGATGCCACCGCCGTCAAGATGGTCAAACCCTTGGCTCGTGAAAAAACTCGATTGACCAAACGGATTCGTACGGGAGGTGCCCCACGGGCTGGCGTGGGTGCACCCGCTCCCGATGAGGAAGCCCTCGACAGCCCCTCGGAAAACTTGCTGAAACAAGTGATCAAAGGTCAAACCCCCACGGTTGCTACTCCGAGGATCAAAAAAGAGGTCCAAACACCCGCCGTGGCTGGTCCGTCGGGGATCGAAAAAGGAAGTCAAACCTTCCCGAATACCCACACTCTCACCTGAAACACCTACCAAACCTTCCACCGGTAAAAAGCCCGCACCCAAATCAAGTGGTAAGAAGCCTGCACCCATATCGAGTGGCTTCAAAAAAAGTGTTTTGAGTGGAGCTAAAAAAGGTTTCTTAAGAAACATAGGTTTAGACCACAAATCAATTGAAGAAGACACCGACGACGAAGAGGGTGATAACAGTCTCAAGAAAGTCGCCAAGAAAAAGTTACCCAAACGCAAACCGACAGCGGCCGAACGACTTCAAAAAGGTTGGGAAGAGTGGGAAGACCCTAGCAGAAGACGCCTCCGATATGACAAGAACTAGAACCAACAAGACCAGGACTCGAAAAAAGTGGGTTTGACATTCAGAAACTATTGGGCAAGACCGGGATCGAATTTCATTGGCCGGGGTGTCAGTACATGGGACCTGGAACGACACTGAAAAAACTAGCCCGAGGAGATCCTGGTGTATCAATCGCTTGGATAGAGTTTCAAAACAACACGATATCGATTACAGTCGGGCCAACAATATACAAGACAAATGGAAAGCGGATACGAAGATGATCAAAGCCATTGACAAGTTACCCGGTAGAAAGAGCATGACGGAAAGGGTGGTGAAAAGGATCATGCAAGCCAAGAAAAGACTCAAGTTGTAACTTTTTTTAATCACGTTTGTGACAATCTTTCATCATTAAAGATACGGGTGTTCATTTAACTTTTTTGCTTTTTCTTTTTTGCCTCGGTTGACAAATAGGCAACTCTAAAATTGTTAAAGATGCTTTCATCTACGCGATCGTAAAAATAGCTGCGATTGGCAATGGCCACCAAATGTGACATACGATCCTTATCAAAAATAGACACGAACCCTTGACACTCCGGGCAATGTGGACAGGGGCAGGTCTTCACCACGCAACCCCTGGTCACCACTTCCCAATCATGCACAGCGGCCGCCAACAAGTGATCCAAATAATGGTGAAAGGTATCCCTTTTCCCATCCCTCTTCACGCCCAGATCGTGGCGTGAGCGCATCTCCGACACGTTATTGTAGGTGAGACCCAGGGACAGTTGTGTGGCGACATCCTCCCACTCACAGTACAACTCTTTCTTGAGAGAAGCCCAAAAGACTATACCCGTTAAAAAAAGCGATGACTCACGTATCGCAAAGCATTCAACCCAGACACGTTGATGGCCACTCGTAGCCCATGGATCTCCTTTTCCGTCATAGGAATACGCGACACCTCTTGATGTTTCAAGAAACACAAGTCGATCAGATCAATGTCCTTCTCAGAAAAATAATTTTTCTGAATCACGTGATTATGAACGCAAATTTCTCGACGACATTTGAGGCAAACGCTGACCATTAATTCCACCTCGTTCCCTCAGACAAGATTTGTGTACCCCTTCATTACAACATTCCAACAGGAACAGCTTTTCTCAATCCTTCATCTCGGATTGAGAACAGACAACACATCGAATGGCACGATCCACTGGATTAAACGAAGCCATTTTTTTCTGAAAAAACATTATTTTTAATAACATCAATAAAGACCTTTTACAAATGGGACATGTGTCGTGTTTTCCCCTACTGAGACGACGCCCCGTCATAGTCTAATAGCGCATCACACAATCCATCACGCATTGAATAACATAAACCATTGGGTTTGTCGGTCCTATAACAGATAAACGATTTCAGATGTTGACATCGCATCAGAGCCCTGTCAAAATTGAAGGCCAGAAAAGCCTCTCTATGTTCACCTATCAAATTAACATATCTACCATACAATTTCATGTGTTCAAATCCATAATTATTTACACTGTGTTTACATCTCAAAGGTTTACAAACAACAGGTCCCAACCCCCACTCCACTTTCAACTCATGCAACTTTCTAATTTGACGACACAACTTTTCCCTTTTCTGGCTTTCAAGTTCATCCAAATATTCTTTACTTATTTCAAGATCAATGATTTTCGAAACAATATGCCACGGTAACATCTCCCAATAACTTTCCATCTCTTGACTCAATTTCATCTTGGTCTTTACATCCATTTTTTTCTAAGAAAAAATTACAAGATTTTCTTTAATGTCTTCCATAACTTGCATTCAAGAATTACATAACAACACTCGTCGATTACCATAACATCCAATAACTCTTTCATGAAACATAGTTGTTTTAAACACAATTTCATTAGCGTACCATTTCATTCTATTACAAATATAACATTTAAACGGTAGACATTTCACATGACCTAGGTTCCATTTACGTTTTACTTGATGATATAATCTGATATGTTCACACAATTGTTTTCGTTCATCTGTTATCATGTCAAGTCGTTCCTGTCGTTTCTTCCAATCGAGGATATAACATTGAATTTCGAGCAGAAGACGATCCCAATGGCTTAACATTCTTTTCTAAGAAATAATAACAAGATTGTCTTTAATGACATCCATTTTGGACCTAGCTTACAATAAAGAGTGACCTAACACCACTTGTCGATCACGATAACAACCAATAACTCTCATATGAAACACATCTTTTTTATAATCAATGTCATATCTTCCCTTCTTACAAATAAAACATTTATAAGGTTGACATATCACATGACCTATGTTCCAGTTACATTTCACTTCATAGTAAAATCTTATTTGTTCACACGATTGTTTCCGGTCATAGGAAAGCCTCTCAAGTCGTTCAAGACGATTCTTCCAATCAAGGATGTAACATTGAATTTCGGGTGGAAGGCGATCCCATTGGCTGAACAATTTTTCTAAAGTAAATCAAACAACAACTCTTTGTAACACTGAACGATCCAGTTAGCGTCCCTCTTAAGATCATCAACATCTAACATGCTTAATCGTCCACAATTAAAATCAGTGCGTAATTCGTCCGCACCTAGGGGAGCAAGCAGATTGATACTAAGTAAAGCTGTTAAGTTCTCGTACATAAATCCTTCACTGTTCTCTTTCTCACTCTCCTTCCAGAAAACCACCCACGCTTTCATTTTCACAATGTTCCTCTTACACTTCATTAATGTTTCCATGATCTACAAAATATCAGACACGATGGGGCTCAATGCACAGAACGAAAAACAAACGGGACAATAGCTTTTTTCTTCACATAGACCACAACTCATTTGTTTGTCAATGTGATCTCGAAGTGGCACAATTCTTTACAACACTTGGTTCTTCCCCATACATCTAGTTCAAACACTCGTTGACAAAACACGCATGCAGGAAAAAAAGGCATTTCAGCACTGTCCGCAAATTGCATTCTTACTGCATTCATCTTGACTCACCTCAACTTTTGTTCATTCTGAATCTCAACTAAAACCACTCCGACGACTACAATCGCAAAAATCAGTAACAGCAATTCCAAATCCACCTCCAAAGTAATCCTCACCAATGGTAATTTCACTTTAATCTTCATCAGTTGCAATCACCGCAAAGGAGCGCCATTTTTATACACGAAGAATCAAGACACGTGACGTGACTTCACTACAGGGCGGATGGGAATATCCCCCAGTCGTGACGTCATAAAAAAGGCGGGAACCAGCCCTCCATATAAACGCAACATCGACAGTCCCTTCGACTCATGCTTCGATGGTCTAGCGGTTAAGACGTCGCGTTGTGGCCGCGAAGACTCAGATTCGATTCCTGGTCGGGGCAGAAAGAAAAAAACTTTTTCTTCACACGTGTTAAAAAAAGTACTGACTTTTTTCTATTGGTCCGCTCACATGATTAAAACCAAGTAGACTCTGATCATCCCATCAGTCTCATCATGTTTCGCTTCCAGAGAGATGATTTCAACCTCGACGATGAGGAAGACAACGCCCTCTTAGCCAATCATTTGGATGATATAGAACAAGGATTCGATTTCCTCTTAACGCCTCACTTGGATCGACGCGTTCACCATTTACGCGTCAGACACAGAAATTACGTGGGACGATTGATGCAACGTGGTGGTGGTGCACCTCTGTGAACCAATCAGCGACAAATCTTACCGCGTCAAATAGAACAAGCCCTCCAACGCGCCATACGAGAGTAAGTCCTGCAAGATCCAGAAGTCAACCCCAATGATCACTTTCTCATTAACATCAATTCCAACCGATTGAGACACTCCTATCACTCAGCTCGCATGCGCGTCAGAGAATGGACTAACAATGATCTCAGAGCCAGAGAAATCATGCAACAAATTTCTAGAATGTTAAACTCCAACGAACAGTTCCAATTGGATGACACGTTCTCGTTACACATTTCACACATCCGAGATCCTGGGCGAGGAAGCGGAAAACAGCGACTTCGAAAAGCTAGCTCAGCTCTCGACATACTACTTGATCTCAAAAAGAGCGTCATCAAAATCAACAACGAGGATAAACTCTGTTGTGCGCGTGCCCTCGTCACCATGCAAGCCTACTGCGACTTAGGAAGCAGACACCCCGAATACGTCAATCTACGGCGAGGTAAACCCGCTCAAGAAAGAAGGGCTAAGGAACTCCATCGCGCTGCGGGGGTCCCCGAAGGACCTTGCCGTCTACCCGAAATCGACACCTTTCAACGTCATCTCACCGACCACCAGATCGTGATACTTTCCCTAGATCACAATTATCAGATCATTTTCAAAGGTCCTATACGTGAAAAACAAATCGTCCTCATCAAAGTGGGTGAACATTATCACGGTCGTAATTCCCTCTCTGCGTACCTAGGAAAATCCAATTTCTGCATCGAGTGTGAGAAAAGCTATCAGACGAACGACATCTCTCATCATCCTTGTAACGGTAAGAAATGTCCCGCTTGTTGTCAAACCCAGTGCGAAGATCATCGTCGCGCTCGTGACACCACTCACACCTGCAATCGTTGTCACCGTTCCTTCTTCGGAGAACAGTGTTTGGAAAATCATTACGCTTACTCCAAGATCGACGGAACCAAAGCGGACGCTACCAAAAAAAATCAAAAAAGTATGCAGTTACCTACGCAAGTGTCCTCACTGCAACAGATTACTCAGACCTCGCGAGATTGAAACGCGTCACGTGTGCGGAACCGCTGAATGTCCCTCCTCCAAGGAGTATCACAATTTCTACCATCACCAATGTTACATACAAAATCCCACCAAGTTAAAACAAAAGAGAAAATTGTTGAAATCCAGAAAACGAAAGGCAGATGGTTCGCACAGTGTGGAAACCAAAGACCATCTCTTTGTGCACTGGGACAGCAAAACCATGCAAGACACGGTTTGCGCCGCCACTTCCAACTGCGAGGAGCTCTTTCATTTTGAAGGCACCACCTGCATTCGAGATTTCTTGGATTGGTTGAGAGCTTTAGCTCAGGATTGCACACTCACTGTCCTGGCCCACAATTCCCAAGGATTCGATTCTTACTTGATTTTGGATTAACTCTACCAACAATATGTGGTGCCCGAGCAAGTGGTCGACGGCACCAAGATCCTGTCTTTATCCATCAACGGAGGAGACATTGTTATCAAAGATTCTCTCTGCTCTTTTCAAATGCCTCTCGCCAATTTTCCCAAAGCATTTGGACTCGTAGAACAAAAGAAAGGCTTCTTCTCCCACTTCTTCAACACACCAGACCACCAAGACTATACGGGACCTCTACCCGACAAAGAACTCTACGATCCCAAAGGAATGTCCACCGAACGAGCTCAAGAGTTCGAACGATGGTATGCCGAACAACTCGCCAAGCCAGGCTTTGTCTTCGATTTCCAAGCAAAATTCGTAGCCTACTGTGAATCCTATGTGGTTCTACTCAAAAGGTGCCTGTGAAGTGTTCTGCCAAGAATTCGCAGACATCAGCGGCTTCAATCCTCTCCAACGATGTCTCACCATCGCCTCCGCCTGCAATCTCTTCTACCGCACCAAACACAAGCCAGAACGCAACATCGCTTCTACGAGGCCACCAAACTCAAAGAAGACAGTCTTTTCGCTCAAGGCTACAATGTAGTGGTCATGTGGCAATGTGAATGGGAACAACTCAAGAAAGAAGATGACAACCTTCAGAGCCTGGTCAAATCCTTCGACCTCGTCTCCAGACTCAAACCCAGGGACGCGTTCTACGGTGGACGAACCAACGCCATCAACCTTTACCATCAGGTCGAAACCGGAGAAAAAGTCTATTACCTCGATTTCACGTCCCTCTACCCCTGGACCAACAAAAACTGTCCCAACCCCGTGGGTCATCCCGTCATCATTCACCAAACAGAAGGGACCGACATTTCCAGTTACTTCGGTCTGGTCAAATGTAAGATCCTTCCACCGTTTGGGTTGTATCACCCCGTCTTACCCCACCGCAGTGGTGGTAAACTCACCTTTCCACTTTGCAGAACTTGCGTGGAAAACGAACAACCCAAACCGCTGACCGATCGCAGCCATCGTTGCATCCACAACGAGCAGGAGCGATGTCTTGTGGGTACGTGGCCCACACCCGAATTACAAGAAGCCATTCGTCAAGGGTACGTCATCCAACACGTGTACGAAATTTGGCACTTCCGCGCAATTCCAATAACTTGTTTTCTTCCTATGTGAACACTTTTCTCAAGATCAAGCGAGAAGCCAACGGAGGGCCCGATTGGGTGGGTGACGATGTTAACAAACGCACGCAGTACCTCGCCGACTGCCGAGACAAGGAAGGCATTCAACTCGAGGCCGACAAGATCCAAAAAACCCGGTCGACGTTCTCTCGCCAAAATGATATTAAACAGCTTCTAGGGTAAGTACGGTCAACAAGGCAAGAGTCAAGTCGAAGCCATTTCGTCTCCGGTTAGGCCTCATTCCCTCCTGACTGATGACAGTCGAGAAATTCAGACCCTTCGTGTTATAAACAACGAGATGATCGAATTGGTCTACAAACACGTCGAAGACGAAGAAGCCGTTCAAATGAACATCAACATTTTCGAGGCCTGCTTCACCACCTGCTGGGCCAGACTCAAACTCTACTGAGAAGGACTCAGTCGACTCAAACCCGAACAAGTCCTGTACTTCGACACGGACTCCATCATCTTCTCGCATCGAGAAGGTGAACCCATGCCACCCTTAGGAGATCATCTCGGCGAATTCACCAGCGAATTGAAACCGGGCGATCACATCGTAGAGTTAGCTGCCGCTGGTCCCAAGAATTATGGTTACAGAACCAATGACGGAAAAGTCGAATGTAAGTTACGCGGTTTCACCCTCAACACACGTGGACAAGAACAACTGAACTTTGACCTGCTAAAAGAAAACGCCATCAACGAAATTACGGAACCCGACCAAGAACCGTGGGAAATCAGCGTACACAATCCACACAAGATCAAACGAGATGTCCAAACAAAAACATTAGAAACGGTCGAAGAAACCAAATGATACAAGGTCGTCTTCGACCAACACGTCGTTGATTCCGACACCTTCCTATCGTATCCTAACGGATACACCCGAGCCGAAATCGATGAGATAGACATGGAAAATGTAACCCATTTACTAGACTTGTAAATATAATTTTTGTTAAAAACCACGTGTCTCTTACGTCACTTCCGGTCTCATGACGTCACTTCCTCGCGCCCAGACCGCGCGGCCACCTTTGACCGAGCTCGACCCAGACCTCGCTAAAACGCATTAGTGCAACCGCTGACCTGAACCGAAAATAACGCACGCTGATTGGTCGAGACGCGTCACGTGAACAAAATAACGCACTCTGATTGGCTGGGTCTCAAACTGCCCCCTATACTACTTTCATCATTTAGTTTCTCATCCATTTTTACTAATTGATCAACATAATTGATCAGTGTTTTGTTCTGTTGATCAGCAACCTGTTTGTTCATTGCTGATACGGCTTTATTATGTTTCAAATCGGTTGTTTCTGATTGTTTGTGTAGTATTTTATCATATTTAATTAATTCATCAGCGTGTTTGATTATTTTTTCTGCAATATCTTATCTGTAGAATATATATACCACCTATGGTCTCACCATAATTTTCTAGTGTCGATGAATTCATCAAACAGATCATGTTCGTCGAAAGACAACCCCTTATCATATAGAATTCTCATATATTGTTGGGTTGTATAGCCAGTTAACTTATGACCGTTCAGTAAATAATTATCAATATCCTTGAACTTGCCAAAATTTCGGTGCCTAAATCTTCCACGACTGATATAATCATTTTTTATATTTATTTATTTTTTCTCTAAAACTCATTACTACCAATATATATATGTCGATTTCTCTTTAAGCCTCTTTTGGGGGAATAATTTTATGTATAAATTTTAAAGACTTGTGACTGAGGTATAATGGGGCCATAATATTATTTCATATTGAGCAAATGGCGAGGCAAATTTTGATTTCTAGGGGGAAAAGATAAAAATGTAGATTAAAATAAAAAGCCATGATTTTGAAATGGTGAGCCATTTTTTGATTTCTGGAGTGGTGGGAAGGCTGATTTTTGAAAAAAACATTGAAAAATATATTTTCAAATGATGGGCCATTTTTTTATTTCTAGAGGGTTGGGAGACATGAAAATTGCTCACGAGTGGGCTTAAAACGGAAGTAGCTCTAAGAGGCCTGAAAATGCATGTTTCGAGTTGGGGCCCGGCGAGGGTATTTTTTTTATTTTTAGAGGGCTGGGAAGGCCGTTTTCTTGCATAATGTCCTGGTAGCCCCATTTCCTATACTACCATTTTTGTATTGCTATTGTATGCATTAGCCATGCACTACCCACCTTAGCCACCTCGGCTTTTCAATTTTTGTAAGTTTTGAATTCAAAGGTCTGCTTATTGCCCTTATTGCCCTAGATTATTGTTGTTACATCCATATGTGCCCAGAAGATTGTTGAAGCAAAGGGAGAAGGATCAGCCAGACATGGGGAGGAAATTAATTGTAACACATGTAACTGTTTATTTTTCACTAAATTTTTGCTATGTGCCACGTAGACAAAGGGAAATGTTTTCCAAAAAAAGTAAAAATGTAAATGTACATATGTTTTATTGAAGCAACACTAGACTCCCAACCTTTCGAGAGCTAAATATGAGAAATACACCTGCAACTGAGCAAGAGTGATACATTTCCAGTTTGAATTCAGCTTTCATTTCTCATGTTACAATTGCATGAAAAACAACAGTAACAGTTCCTGGAAGCAGTGTCATGAATGTATATATGAATGAATGTGTGGTATTATTGTAAATGAAAGAGATCAGATGCTACAATCTACCTTCATACTTTACAAAGTTGATTGATTGATTGATTGATTGATTCTAAATAAAAGGTGCATGTTTGTTAATCCTCTGCGTATGTACATGGAAATCTAGTGTCAATAGATATCAGATTTACAATAAAGAGTCATTAGAAATTCACAATTGTAAGTGACCTGTATGTAGTAGGTATTTCTTGTTTCCTTCTATTTTACTCCTGAAAGCGTAAGTCGAGGGCACTTGTGAGTTGAATCTTCTGGTGTAGTATTCATATCGATATGCCTTAAGATGTAACTCCGAAAATATTTGAAAGAAGTGTCTCAGTTGCTTCTTTTCGCAGAATTTCTACTCGTAATCGAAAGGAAAATGCTTGGCTAGTTGTTTCTTGTTGATTTCGAGTTGGGTTGAGACAGAGAAATGGCTTTTGTGTTTTAGTGGATGTTATGAAACGGCCATAAATCGTTAAGTTATATGTAAACAGTCCGCCAGCACAGAAAAAATATTGAAGTCCTCAAACATTTTATGGCTTTTTAGAGAACTTTATTGATTGCTCTCACATGCATGTTAGAATAATGTAAATCTGCAAATAATTTTTGTCTATAAATTTGTCAGGCCAAGGATAAGTTTGGACCTGACAAAAAGCTAGTCTGGTCGGACATTATTATTATTTTTTTTTTTTTTTGTCGTTAGAAATTAAAAATAGGAGACATTTGACAAATTTGCAAACGTTTGTACCCCTAATTTGCCTTCACTCACTTGATCACACGTGTATTCTGTATTTTCCCGCGTATCGAGTTTTCCGCGGCGTCTAAGGAAAAACCACGGGAAAATCCCACATAGACAGCTCGTCAGTATAAAAACTTACAATAATATTCAGAGACTTCAAAATTGGCTGAAATGAATTCTTCGACTTTTTCTGAAGGTCAATTGAATACAATTTACGTAATTAGATGAAATTCGAATTGGAAGTGGTCGTGACTACAAAGCGTGACTAATTTGCACATTTACGCTTTTCACAAAAACATGTATGTGGTAAGGAAACTAATTCAAACCATGTTGAACCACAGAGGTAAAAGAAACTTTAGAGAGCTCTAAAACTCATTTTGGTTACGTTTTAGAGGTTTTAACATTTTTGAAAGCGATTGCATTCAGATAAACGAAATTTGGGCCGTGTATCCAATTGCATAATATTTCAATGGGGTCAAATTACGACTGAAAATTAATTCCACAACACTTGCAGATAAGAAACAACGAGTAACAGCATAAGACCTCAGATTTTGGTAGTTTTTCAGACGAGCGTAATTCAGACTAAATGAGGCTTCACAATCTTTCACGACACCACTCTAAAATGCGCAAATTAACACGTAGCTTGAATAATGGCGCTGATGCGGCGTGTTTACAATTCGACGTGACATTTCAGACGACGCATTACGCGTGATAAAATTATTTCTCAGAAATGGAATAAAAACGGAACTGATAACAAAGGTTTATTGCCTAGTATTGTTTGGTAGTATAATAAAATAGCTTGTTCCATATTCCGCCACAAATTTCCAGTTAAAATATATTTCGTTTTGCAGAAATGCTCGGTCAGAGTGTCCGACCAGGCTAAGCTTTTACCTGTCAAAACCTTAAGTTTACCGGACAATTGTCCGATGACCGACTGTTATTTGCAGGCTTCATGATGTGTATTTGGTTTTGTCCATTGCAGATATTGGCCATCAATTGAAGGCTATTCACAACACTACGAAATATGCACCTTACTTAAGATGAAGCCACGGACAGAAATCAAATTGCCCAGTTGAAATGAATATCTGTGCTTTTAGACTGATAGTTGCACAACATGACCCAGTGGATTTTATTTTCATATGGTCATTCTTGTTGTAGAAATACAACACCAAATGTGGCTAATTAAATATGCATAAATTTGTAAATGCCATTTTTGCAGGGGGTCCACCTAACTTGAAGGGAATAAAATATTTTGACCTACTTTCTTGGGACAATCATTCACTCACCAAACCCAACATTTGTGCCAAGTTTGAGCGAAATCGGTGACTTGAGCTGTATCACCTCCTGCCTGGTTCTGCCTGGTTTTCTCGTGGACACATTCTTGAACAAACATTAAAGTTAACACCTTACGGCGTTAGTGCCTCAGCACCTTAGCGAACAGCAGCCCCCTAAACCATCTCAATAGTTCACTCTGCAAAGTTTCTGTTACAGGGAGTATTGTTGCCATGGTAACTTATTATGCTATGAAGATAACTCCAGCTTGTTTATGTGTTACCAATATTGTACCATCATTTGATATAGATTGGTAGAATCAATCTCTTAAAGTATAACGGCTGAAAAGTGCTGGAAACTGTCACCACCTATCTTAAGAATCAAACCATACCTGTTACAACAACCCTGACAATGCTGACCTGATCCTGAAGACCTGCAGTTGGTTCTGCTCTTAGAGTGCACCGGAAGGTTGTGCTATCTTGAAAGGTGACGTTTGTAATTAACAGAGAAGCTCTTCCTTCGATGTCTATTCGTCCTTTGTAAGCTGATGGCATGCCAGATGAAATTGCTCTGTCACCATTCTTTAGCTCTGTCATCAAAGTATTAAACTGATGTTTGAAGTATACTGTCCAGATGATACCCTTGAGCTCTCTCTGTCTATCAGTAACACTGTAGTCCCATACAAGTGTGGCATTGTTTCCCTTCTTTACATAACTTGGGTTGTTTGGTTCTTTTGTGAAACTGATCGCTCCCTCTTAAAAAAAAATAAACATCATAAATTGACAAGAAAGAAAATTATTACAATTTCAAATGACAGAAATTGGATTTTTTTCAAGCAGTCAGGGCTTTCGTTTTAGGTTGGGCATTATTTAGCACAGAGGGCCACTAGTTTATCAGTTTATACTGTCATTTGTCACCCTCTCTAAATAAAGTTGAATGTTTGATTGATTGATTGATTGATTGATTGATTAGTCCAGTGACTAATTTGGAACTGTAAGCAGCGATGAACCCTTTTGTTGAAAGCTGAGGTAGGAGAATATTCTAGATTAGGAAAACAGAAGCTCTTCCAGAGCCTCTCGATAAACTAGACATTTCTAGACTGATAACTCTGTTACCGTTGATGTCTATTACGTTGCTCGAACGTTCTGGAATTGCGTGACGTAGAAAATATTTTGAAATAGCTGTGATGTAATCTAACGTAGAAAAGTAGAATAATGTGTTCCCCCTGGTTTGCTTTTAGTTTGCACACCATGTTCTTGTAACTTGTGCTATCAACTTAGAGTTATGTTATTATGCACGTGCTGTCCCTTCAGTTTCTTTTGTTAACGTCCTCCCTATCGCCTTGATCGTTTGCCTTCTTCCCATGGTAGCCTGAAAGGGTGTCTAATGCCGTAGTCGGATTAGTGACGCTTAGGCTGCCATCCCTTGTATGGGCTTACTCACGTTTCCTCCTCACCTTTTTGTTTCTCCTTTGGCATGTGCCCTTTTTCACGGTATGTTATCGTCTCAAAGGATGGAAACGTTTGAATATTTTATTCACGCCCTCCTATCTGTTTTTTCCCCGAGGCACACTTTACAAGGGTGAAACTCTAAACAGTTTTCGAGCCGAGGTAGCCCTTTCTGGTGGCCCCTTCGGCCCAAACACTGACGTCAAATTCTGTCGTCACAGCCTAACCCATTTCACTTTTGCCTTCCACTTGGGCCCTTTTCCTAAGTTTTCAGAGGCTAGGATTTTCTAGTTTAAGTTTTGGGTTTTTCTTTTGTCCACACATTGGAGTGTTAGTTGTCGATGTCTAAGTCAGATCAGCGAGACCACGAATGCTCAAACAAAATAGGCATGCTCAAATGTGTGTCATGTTTCAGTAGTAGTCGGAAACTAAACCAACGATTCCCACACGCGGGAAAACTTGTCGAAAAACATGACACACACTTGTCATCCATATTTGAACGTACGTATTGTGTTTTGAGCATAAATAGTGAACGTTCTTTCCCAAGCTCTCGCTGGCCTGACGTAGTTATCGACATTTAAAACTCCAATGTGTGGAATGGTAGCATCGGACACAATTAGCTGTCGATATCATTATGTTGTCGATAACAAATATCTAGTCTGTGGAGGCCCTAAAACATGCTACTTATCTGTCAGAATTGTATGTCAAATATCGACATTCTATTCCAATGTCCTATCGAGTAGCTACAGATACACTCATTCTCCGGCTACGTTTTCTGCTTGCGTCCTCTTTCAATTGTAAATATGACACAATTTAATATAGCTGCAGTTCACGTATTCCACATGAATAATCGAAAGAAGAGGATTCGACCAGACTAAGCTCGCAAAGTGATGACGAAGAACGACAACAAGACGCCGTCGAGCTGTGCTTCGACAAACTCAGACTCATAGAAGAAAAATTGGACAAAGTCTTCCTCATACTTCCGGAGTTCGACCACCTTAAAGCAAGAGTTGCGAGACTTGAAGAGGAAAAACAGAACATGACAGAATGTCTTCATTTCATGCATGCAGGAAGACATAAATGAGTTAAGAGTCAAAGTCGAGTCGACTACTGCTAGCTTGCAAGAAGCAAACAACGAGCTAGAAAAGCTCAGCGAGCTGGAACGCCGTCAAATAAACAGGAATGTTATAACCGACGCAACAACATTACAGTGTAACGAACTCAACCCAACATTTTTCTGTCATTCACAAGACTATTTCAGAACAAAGGAATCGGAGTTCGTTCATTTCGGACCAATCACAGCTGCGGGACTTACGGCAAAAAGTTGTTTATTTCCATCAACGAAAAGGCAACTAAATATTTACTGAAAGGCACCACGAAGTTTTAAGACTAAAACGGACCAAACACAAATACATTTAACCAATGATGGCCTGACTGAAGATAAAACAGACTCAACGCAAATTTGACTTATATTTACAAATATGTTTACCGAACGACTCGACGGTGGCTCGACGGTCGTGAATGTTGTAGGTTGAGGACTCGACGGACTTACATTGTAACGTAAAATATATTTTATATTTGGAATGACTACAACGGACTAAATATCAGTATTTGGACTCAACAATGGAAACAACGAGGGGCGAAATAAAATAAATAACTTCCAGTCACTGAACTGTTATAACGGATCGCCAGCAGTTGACGCGACCGTCGACAAAACGTTTCATGACCAGCCGATAAGTTTTTACAACCTGTAACATCAATTTGAACAGGGTTGTTATCATCCTTACTACATAATGCAGTGCATTACGTTTCACAATACAAATCAACTGTAAGTGTTACAGAACAAAATGTAATCCCTAACAATATAATCACACGTCGCTTCTAAACAGAGTATAAGGCCCGGTTCAAATGTTCAAACGTTACACGTGCCGAATCTTATGTCAATTTGGGTCGACCCAAATAATTAAGTTCGGCAGTTGATTCAAACGTCGCACTTAATTTAGTCGGACTTAATTGCAAAAATAAAAGAGACACTATTGCAAACGGCGATTATTGCTGACCAAAATGGCAGAAAAAATGCGGGAAAGACAAATTGCGGAATTGAAGAGCTTGTTTTTCTTGCAAGTGCAATCAAGGAGGGCAGAAGAAGGTGACCCTAGATGCAGTTGGCATTAAACAACCAAAGACGATTCAATTTGGTTTGCCTTCTATTATTGGTTATTCCCAATGGATCATCACAGTTCCTCGTTCAGTTCGTTGTTGTCGTCGGTTTCTTCAAAATTAATTTATTTTGTTATTTTCTCTCAAAAACATGACTCGCAGTGCGTCAAAAACAAAATTTAAAAATTACCCTAAACTCATATTAAAAAACAAGATAATTTCGATGAAAAATTAGCACTGAACTTATCATAAAAATAAGCAAACAATGTCTCGCGAAGGACTGACAAGGTGTTAGACTCCCTGATCTTAAGAGGTAGTTCATTCCATGAGCGACAAACCCGTATAATGTATAATGAAAAATTTCGACGTATGAACTGAAAACGATCTTTTGCCATTCTATTCGACAAACTCGGTCGAATAGAGCAGCAGGTCGACCCAAATACAAATCTGTCGAAACTAATTGATTCAAACGTCGAACTTTACATGTGCCGAATCTAATCATTAGATTCGGCACATGCAAAGTTCGACGTTTGAACCGGGCCTTAAGGTCTTGTCATAGTTAGTACTAACTACGGTCTTGTATTTCTGCTCTAACCTCTGGATGTTTATCGCGGTTGTTGCAGGAGGAAATTCCTTTACATGGACCATTGCTGCATTCGTTCTTGTTGTGTCCTGCAGTGTGACAAACAGTACACAACTTTTGCCGCCCGATGCTTCCATTTTCATAATTTTCAAACGCTGGCGTTTTCTCCGTCAGTACAAAATTTCGCGCGCTTTGTGTCTGTGCAACCAAAAGCTCACTGTTTTGCTTAAGTTCTGTTTTCCGCTTCTGAAGATAAGAACTTGTCTGATTACAGACTTGCGGAGCTTTTTTCTCTTCAGCAGTTTCACTTTCAATATTTGCGCTAACAGTGCCGATCAGTGTTGGTCAGGCAGCTGTAGACATTGTTGAACAACACCAAGTTTGACGCTTGTGCAGGTGATGACACTGAACTTCCACGGGAACCTTGTCTGGACGAGGGGAAGAGCTCTCTGGGTGGCAAAGTCTGTGCTTTTTGTCCAGGATTTTCTTGCGTTTCAGCTGTTCGAGTTCGGTCTCAATGATTCTTTTTTCCGCCAACAACAGTTTATGTGGCGAGGGAAACAGCACATCTAGATCTGATGATCTAATTTACTTCAGGGAACTTGATTTTCGAAAACCTCGGCTTTCAAACTCTATTGTTAATCTTTCCAGTCCAAGTCCATTAGAAATTGAACGTAACCAGCGGAAAACATCAGACTCTTGCTTCTTCCGACATGTTCCAAATTCATTGAGTGGGTGCTACACAAATGATTTGCGCGGGAGCTGTCCCGAAAAACAGTTTGACCTATGAAAATTTGGCCTCCGCATTCCACCGTGCCTTGACAAATTGACAGTACAAAAATGCAAATTTTGTGTTGATCTTTGACATTTAAGTAACGTGTTATTTTCAGCGCTTTTGTCACCCAAAGTACTGTGTTTTCTGTACTTTTACCAAATCTTACGTGAAACATCCGACAACTTTTGCATGATGAAAAGGACAGTTGTCCATGATCACTGTGTCACCCCTCTCAAAAATGACAGATCCATCCCGTCTTGTGATGCCAACAGCTTCCTCGAAGAAAAGTAAAAGCTTGTTACCGTTTGACGCACCCTCAATGACACTTACGTAATCTACTCCAAGACAAGAATGCATGAGGTTTACGGTAAAGTTGGCCTGGTCAAGGTAGAAACTAGTGTATTCCTCTAAAGCCTGGATTTTGGAATCGAATGATAAAGAATGAATTTTATTTTTCGTCATCAAAAGTTCCTTTCTCAAAAAGTAACGGATGGTGCTTGCGTGCGGTAGATCGTCAGGGTGGACAACACCATCCAACACTAGCCTGTTCTGCAATTCTGCACAATAAACACTTGGTTCGCAGAGTTTTTCGCTCTCGATACACTCAATGGTACTTGGCGTTAGAACGGAATGCCCTCTGTGACTTTTCGCTGGCTGACAAGAGGTGTTTGTGGCATCGCAGTCACGCATACCGTTTTGAACGAAATGGCGACTTGTACTAAGCTCTTGTGCGATTCCTTTTTGTGAAACATCTTCATGGTGGAGATCTAAGAATCTCTCACCGATTAGCTGAGCTGGACTTCGCCCATTGTCATAGGGTCCTCCGGCATGATTAATTCGTAACTTTACAGACATTTTCGAAACACTGCCTTTTTCCAAACACGAAAACTGAATCGAAAATTTGAAATTAAAAAATAGAAAGCCCCTGGTTGATTGGCTCACGAACGACGAAAGTCAGAAATCTTCTGCTGCTCAAGTGGCCGTCACAAAAAAAAAACGTACATTTTTTTTTCAACGCTAATAGAAACCTTGCTGTAAGTTTAGCCACTCCCGAAGTGTCAGCCTCTAAAGTGCGGGTTTTCCTTATGAAATTCGTCTCCAAAGAAGCCCACAATTCGAGCATCGTTGCCGCCATTTTGAGCACTACCAAGCAGCCAGGCCGCGTATTCCTGACGTAATTCCGTCTGAGAGCGGCTCCGGACAAGCCTTTAAACTACCACTCTGGGTTATGGCTGCTCTTGAGCCATATTATTTTGGACCAAACATGCTCCAAACTACGAAATGATAGCATTGAAAATAGTGAAGTGGAAAATCGCTTGGAAAAAACAGATTTTGGTGACCTTGTGAAGGATGCTAAGTCAGTTGCAGGTATTTTTTCCTTCCCGCCAATTTCGAGTCCGACGGAATGACGTCAGAGAAACACGGCCTGGCTGCCAAGACAATTTCAAAATGGCGGCCTCCGAAGTCGCTTCTTTCGAGACGAATTTCTTCTGGATAGCGGGCACTTCAGAGGCTGAAACTTCGTTGAGTGGAAAAGCTGAATGTATACTTGCTATAAGCGAAGAAAAAAAGTAAGCCTTTTCGAGTGACCTTCTCCTTTGAGTATGTGTTGAGTTCGTTTCAAAGTTCCCCGCCGTTTTTATTTTCGTGTCATGGCCGAGCCCTTTCAGGTACTTTTGCTTTATTTCCCAACTGTTCAGAGTTGTATATTTAAACTTGAGCTTACATTTAATAAGCTTTTCTATCTACAGTTTTTCCCGTCTTAATTTACTTATGAAACATCGCATTTACTTTATGATTTCCCTGTATGATGAGTTTGAAGACTTTCTACGAGTGATTTAAATCATGAAACTTGAAGGCAGTTACAGATTACTCAACAACATTGAAAATAGCTACTAAATTTGCATGTTTCAATAATGCAATGATAGTAAAGGTGCTGGAAACCTCCATTCCTTACTGTTCAGTTCCAGTTTGAACTCTCAAATGTGAAAGCATTCCTGCTTCTGCATGGGAATGCCCAAAACGAAATTGCTGGGTACAGACTTTCTGTTAACTTTAACTAGGTTGAGGTATTTTATTAACAAGCTTTTTTACAATTTCTTGTCCCGTGGACTAAAGAAAGCAGCTTCAGCTTACATACTTCGGCATAAGTTGTACTAATGATAAGTATAAGTTTTATTTGTCTGCAAGTAGAAGAAAACTGTGTCATACTTCTGGATAGGGCTGCCGTACACTCATCTGCAAAGGGAGATATGAACTAGACCCAGAGAAGGCAAATGAGCCATGTTACCGTGTGTGCTAGCTAGTAATGAGGTTGACAGAAAAATGGTCATTCTTCCGAGAACTGACTTTCACTTGGATAAACCTGAGTCAACAAAATCTCCACAATGTTGAAATAGACCAATGTTGATAATTGGCTCCAATGCTTTGAAGAATAACAAGAAGTTGTATCAAGCACAAGAGATATTTGATTTATTCCTCTTAAAATAAAAAAGAGATGAGTAAGGGTTTTAATATATCAAATTTGGCCTAAAGTGTTGCCTATCAGTGGCTAGTTCCTGTAATGAAAGGACAGTTAAGTAAGACAATAAGGAAGGTTCAAATAAATTCAGATGACTGCAGTTTTTAGTAGTACTTGTCTCAAATGGCAATTGTACGTGCAAGAGAGGAGCATCAACTGTTTGAAAACCGTTTCAGAGGCGGCAAATACGAACTAAATAGGCGACTATACGAACTAAAAAAATTAGTGCCAGGGAATACAAAAAAGGGCAGCAAAATGAGATAGTAAAGTCAAATTTCATGCACAGTCTCCATCACAAATACTTGATTGGGCCCATTATTCAAGGATGTTACTAAAGTGGCTTAATTTTACCAGCCATATCAGTAACATTTGTATACAAGCAAGTCAAAAAGTTGGTGTCTTATTGAGACTGCACAATTTGATACCATGCAAAGCAAAATTGCTAATCTACAAATCATCCATCCTACCTCACTTAACATACTGCCATCTGATATGGCATAACTGCAGATCTTCTGACAGCAGAAAAATAGAGCGGATTCAAGAACGCGCACTTAGAGCAGTATCTAACTCCTATTCAGAATCATACGAAAACCTTCTGGTTCGTGCTGAGCTACCTTCACTACTAAATCGAAGACTACAAGATATCGCTATATTAATGTACAAAGTAAAATATGGCCTCGCACCAAGTATTGTTGACGAACTGTTTAAGCAGAAAAGTGCTAGTTATTCATTAAGAAACAGTGATTTTGATATTCCTACTTTTAGCACTATTAACTATAGAAAACATTCTATTAGATATCAAGGACCTCATATATGGTCGAAACTAGATAATAAATTGAAAGGCTCTTCGAATATTGAATCTTTTACAAAGAACATTAGGAAAAAAGACCTAACGTCACTCTTAAACAACAACAATAGCTGCTGTAACCATTGCAATTCTTAGAGACTACCCATTGCTTTACTAAAAAAATCATACATGCTACATATTTTTAATTGTAAATATATTTTTATTATTATTCCTTTTTTGTAAATAATTTTAACTTCTTTGTGTCCCCAATTAGTTGTAAAAACTAAATACATTGACACATTAACAAAGCTTTTACTTACTTACTTACTAACTGGTAACGGGCAACGGGCAACGGGCAACCGGGAACGGGAGTCAGGGAACGAGTGAATTGTGCAGCTGAACATCTTTGCCGTGTTGCGATCTTAAACCCTTTCCAAGAGTCATATCTCCCTTGGAGAGCGAATACGGATAAACTCCTTCGGGAAAACAACAAACAGCCCCAT
>Ga0126339_10000410_pt1 | contig 23051 bp, 12 predicted proteins | sample OrbTmetagenome_2_FD_92532 | JGI IMG/M metagenome (GOLD analysis project Ga0126339, IMG submission 92532) | Coral microbial communities from Petempiche,Puerto Morelos, Mexico - Orbicella T R C metagenome | ecosystem: Host-associated > Invertebrates > Cnidaria > Coral | place: Petempiche,Puerto...
GGAACATTACTTGCTTGTTAATACAAAGAAGAACTCAACACTTTAGAACCATTTTCAGGTGTGCATTGTTTGTTTAGTTGCTAACTAAAGAGAAATGAAATTTGCTGTCAGATAACAGGAAATGGCATCTCAGGGGATTCAAAAATCCAAAATTTCCTGGGAGAGCATGCCCCCATACCCCCCTAGGAAGGACCGAGCTTCGCTCGTTCCGTGAAAGAGCTTCGCTCTTTAAAAAATCATTCTCCTGTTACTTTACACTACTCTCCTGCTATTTCAGATGTTAACGAAAACCCTGCAAATTTAAAAGCAGTTTTGAACGATTTGTGTTGAATATCTTTACAGTATGCTAATAAATTTTCTTATGCTAATTAACTATGCTAATCAACTATGCTAATCAATTATGCAAATTAATGTCCGACCAAAATAAAGATTTGAAAGGACATATGTCCTGTTAAAGAAGAAAAATTATTTCCGGCCTTGAAACAATGTTTGCGGAAAATTTTTCAGTTTGTGAATGGAAGACAAATCTCAACCTAGCAGCGCTCTTTGCATTTAATTAATACTGTCTTCTCATTGAAACATACATTTCTTGGAATCAATATTCAGTTTGAATGGGTTTCTCTGTTAAAACCGAAGAAATTATGGACAGCTAGTTATAAATGAGAACACTGCTGATTTTTGCTGTCATGTTGCAAATGCCTTTTTCACTAGATTGGAGCTAATTTGGCCTACTGGTATATCCAGGCCGAAAATGTCCAAAAATGCGTTGTTTTTTCCAAAAAGCTCCAGGTGTCAATGAGTTAAACAACTTTGAGAATAGTGAGAAGAGTTTAGGAGAGACTAATGGGAAGGGTGGGTTACATTCCACAAAATTCCATTGGTTAATGTTAACAATGCACTAAGTGTAAATATGTGACCACTGATACTAAAAATTACCTGGCAGGAGAAAAACTGGCAGGAGAGAAAGGAGCTGGGCCAGGACTGCGCCCAAGAGATGCATGACGTTTATTGATAGCTGCTTCAGGAGTTGTATGAGGTCTTTTAGTAGATAACTTGATGAGGAAAAAGCAGCATTGTTAGCATCAGGTTTAAAAAAAAACAGAGTTTACTGGCACCCCTTGCCACTGCTGAGTCTCTGTATGTTTATCCATAAAAGCCATCACACGATGTTCTATGTTGCCTTTGTATACCAACAAGACAAAAAGCGATGTGGGTGTCATTCTTACAAAACATTGCAATAAGGGCTTCTGAATATCTAACTTGAAATGACTGCTTCAACAGACTTTGGTAATTCAGACACAATTTCCTGAGATAAGAGCCAGAAATGGCTATTTGCAGTGTTTAATAGCCTTTTTAGGGGAAAATACAGAGTCAAAAGGGTAAATAGCATACATCTCCATCAAGATAACAAAGGGTACCAGGCTAACTGTGACTAACTACCACCGTTCATAATTGTATCATAGTAAATGGTTTGAACCCGGGAGTATCAATAGTTTGTCTTCTGTGATCATCTGGGTGAGGGTAGTTCTGAAAAGAACTGTTGACAGTTCTACCTTCACCTGGACGATCACTCAAGATGAACTCATGATTCTACGCCACTACTCCTCATTTGCAGTCAATTACTGTTGGATCATGTGTACTAAAGGCATCTGTTGTCAAGTGTCCATCGAGACCCTTGATCAGTGGCCATGATTGACACCTTGGTTGACATTCGATCAACACTCCATTGACATCTTGGTCGACAGTCAGTTGAGAGTCAACTAATTTTTGATGGATATATATGAGTCGGTCAACACTCGGCCGTCACCGGACTGACAGTTGATCAAGTGTCAATGGAAATGTTGATCCAGTGTTAAGTGAGTTTCAATGGAGTATCGATTGCGTGTCAATCGAGATGTTGATCAAAGCTATTGGTCGACACTCGACTGCAGATGCCTTAAGTACACATGATCCAAATTGTCAATGCTGGGGTCTTTATTACATACTCTCATACCATATTGTCATACCTTATTTCCAGGGGTTTGGTAGCATTCTAACAAATCTTCATATTCTTCACTGATACTATATGTAGATAGACTGGTCAAGATTCAATACAGCATACCAGGATTACCCTTCAACATTCAAAAACCATTCTTTAAATTACGATATTAAATTAAAATATGACCTACCAGAATTTTAGCAATTCAATATATTTCTGTATTTTGTTTTATAATGTGCACAGGAAGGGTTCCCAAAAAATGTTCTTTTTTTTTTTCATTCACCCTTTTTGAGTAAAACTGCCATTCAAATCTTGCCAATATCTATACCCATCCAAGTTGATTTGGGATTGGTAGAACCTTTGAAAATTGACTTGTACAAGAATGTCACAAATATCAGTAGACTTAAGATCATGGCAGAAGTTTATGTTAACTGAACACTGTTTTTTTTTTTCTAGCTCATTACCCCTCAGGGATTCAAAAGTCATAAACACTGTTACACTTTGGTCATGTGCAAATGCAAACTGGAAATTCAGACACCTTTTAATATCTTGACCTAGGAGAAAAGAACTACTTTTTCGACATTTTTTTAATAGAATTTTCATTACTCACTGAAAACTTCCCCTAAGTGACAACTGTCGCACTGGTTTTCCAAGAACAACAGAACAGCAGTGAACATGTTAACAGTTTAACACATATTATGCATTGCTAAAACTTACTACTAGAACTTTTAATATCTGCTATACAGATTGCACAATCTAAGTGTTGAAAAATTCATCATCTGTATAACAGAATTTTAGAACTTTAGGACATCCTTTTCTGAATTAGAGAAAGTCAGAAGTGCCCATCAAAGATGGTGCAATGTGGTTGGTTTACGGTTAGCAGAAAAAAATCTACAGAGAGCCTTCTCTGAATCTCATATCTAGAATACAACACAAAAGATATACACCTCTACTATAATAAACTTGTGATACTAATAATAAGATTATTTCAAAGTTTTAATGCTGGAGAATAATTTTCATGTTAATGATGAAACTAAGGATACACTTCATCGATGGTGTCTTTACTAAACATCAAGGGCTTGGTCTCCTCTAGTTTAATGCTCAGCTGCTTCTGTTTCTTTTCCTTAGACAAAGATTGCTTCAGAAAATAATAAAAAAATGTATTGACAAGGAAATATACTATAGGCAGCAGATATTAATACTGTCACTGTCATGATGTTTTTGTTTGCAATTTGGATCTTGTGTGCTTAGGGCAGCTACAGCTCTATCAACATATAAACATAGGTGATACACTCTTCTTTCGCATCCCCTATGGATAGGGGAAGGGGCTAAGAGATGGTTGCCATTTCAGCAAAACAACAGTGAACAATACACATATACCACCAACAGTTGACCGATATGATGCTGACTGTTGGTCACAATGTAACAGTTGAGGTGTCGGCTGAGTGTTTATAGATATGCCGACCAAGTGTCGACTGATAGTGGCAACCGATGGTCTACCAACTTGAATAACATGATGACCAATACTCTCCCAACTTGCAGTTGACATATTGACCGAGTATCAGCTGACACTCAATCGACACAGGGTTCCAGATAATTTTTCAATACAGGGACTTGATAAGGAATTCCAGCAGGTCAATTCCCACTGCTCCCATCAAATCTGCTCGAGGAATTGTTTCTGTCTCTATCCCTACTCTTGTTTCAAGAACCACCAGAGAGAAATTTCCCTTTATTTGCTGGGTTCTGATATAAAACCTGTTAGACTGCCATTGCTGTGTCATAAAATTTGACCTTCCGCATGTTTCTTACTAATGAAAAATTTACCCCCAAAAAGGTGCTTGTTTTAAAATTGTACCCCCCTCCAAAACCACCCCCCCCCCCGGATGTAATAAACCATTGGTCCCTTAAAATAGAAAAGGTGGTCTACTTTGAAGATGTAAGGGGAGTTCTTTGGTCAACATTACAAGAACAGTTACAGCCAGGTTACACAAGCAACCATACAGTGGTAAGAGTGGTAAGAGTGGTGACCATACTACCCAAACAACTTGGTATATGCTTTGTGTTGAAAAGTCTGGGTGCGACTTGTTTTGCCAATCTATAGCAATTGATGAGCACTCCTTGTGTGACTATCAATTCATCATTGATTGACTAATACCAATTGATACCAGTTAACTAATTTTATCGATTTCCATCAATTGGACACCCCGGGACAAAGAAATGCCTGCCGTTCCAGGGGGGAAAGTTAAAGTATTAAGTTGACAGGATACCAGAAGTCTTAGTTAAGCTTTTTGGTTGAGTTTGTGTCCATAAACTGTAAACCAAGACACATGTACAGTCATCAACAACTCAAATCACGTTATATTGTATAAGCTTTCTTCTTACCTTTCGTTCAAAGTCTTCCAGGGAAGAAAGATCCGGTTCTTGATTACAGCCAGCAGATGTTACATGGGCAATCCATTCTTCAACTAACTCTGTAGCACTCAGATGACACAAAATGCAGATTTCTTTCACTAAATGATGGAATATGTGTAAGAAGGCTTCAATTCTGTTTTACGAGTGAGCTTATCTAAAAGGTTGATAATATAAGCTTTTTGATGGCAAGCTTAAATCTACCTACATTTATCTAAGACGGACAAGTCGTCTATAGTAACAGAAAACTCCTCAAATTCTCGTTCAATCTCCTGGTCTGTCACCATGTTGGATTCTTTGGCTTTGGCGCCAAACGCTATGATTCATTGCGAGGCTAATGGCGGCCGAGAAAGACTGGAAACGGTTGCGTCGTTCGGCTGCAGAAATTCGAGCTTCGAATCGCTAGCGTTAACTGTCTGGGCTGAAAAGGGGTGAATATCATCCTAAGAATAACTAATTCGGTGGATCGTGATGGCTGCGGATGATCAGGAATATTATGGCTACTACTATGACACCGAGGAAGATAGAGGGTTGCTTGATCCTGCATGGGAAAGGCAACAAAAAAAGGTAGTATCGTCTATCTATAGTGACACAGTAAAATGATTGCATGATTGATTTGCTGTTCTCTTTAACTTTATTCACGGCATTTTTTCTTATTCTCAGAAGCTAAATGTCCTAACAACCGTATGCTTCGCTTATTTATTACGCAGACTTTTACAGCATGGTGTAATTCTCATTTAAGAAAATTAAACAAGCAGATTTCGGAAATCGAGGTCGACTTTCACGATGGTTTGTTGCTGATGGCATTGTTAGAGGTAATATCAGGAGAAAGACTTCCCAAACCCGAGAAAGGACGATTGCGGTTTCATAAGATTGCCAACGTCAATAAAGCCTTAGATTTTGTGGCTGGCAAAGGAGTGAAACTGGTGTCCATTGGTGCGGAAGGTACTGGTGGAAGTGAATATTTTGTGGGGTGTTGTTTCACATTCAAAGCAGGCACGGGCTCGTAAATATCGATCTAATCCGTTATTCCCTTTTAGAAATCGTGGATGGCAACCTCAAAATGACACTTGGAATGATATGGACGATAATCCTGCGGTTTGCGATCCAAGATATAGCTGTAGAAGGTAAAACTTGGTTATTTTCAAGTGAAATACTCTCTTACTACTGGTAAATTTATGCGAATTTCAACGATAATTGTCGTTTTTTCCGCGTTATTTGTCAACAGAATCGTTTGCAAAGGACGGCCTGTTACTCTGGTGTCAGCGGAAAACAGCCCCATATAAAAATGTCAACGTGCAGAACTTTCACACAAGGTAGAGTACTGGTTGTTTTGCTATTGATAAAGTTTGAGAGTAGTTGCAGTCACATGTATCCATTATTATGTTACATGCTTGCACGTCTCTATCCTAGGCTGTAGCGTCATTTAATGTGCATTCTGTCAACTGTCTTGCAGCTTTAAAGATGGATTGGCATTTTGTGCTCTTATTCATCGACATCGGCCGGACCTCATTGATTATAATTCTCTGAGCAAGGTAAGTTGTAGACAATCACCCAACTCCCCGGGTTGCTGTTTTAAACTATGCGACGAACACGATTGCTGTACCCACTCCAAGAGGGTGTGTCAGTTATTAGATGCGTGTCATTTTGCATGTAGGCGTGATTTTATTTCCGTGATCACTGATTGCTGTTAGTATCATAACGAGCGTTTATGATTCTTATCAAGAGCTAATATATCGTCAGTGCTAAAAACATCGAGAATGGCGTTGGAGCTATTTAGTTTAGTCACGCACGGATGCGTAGGGAGCTTGTTAAAAATGTTATTTCCTGTGTAACACATTGACCATTAATGGAAACATACAGGTCCCCATTGTTAATCAATCAATGATATTTATGTTATGTTTGCCATTTTTACACAGATTAAAAGTTCTTAGTTATTTTCATTCCTTGAAGACGTTGCTATTTATAAGACATTGTTGATCGTTGTAGGAGGTCCTGGTGTATTTTTGTAAAGTAATTGATTCTTAAGTAAATTATCTAGGAGTCCTAATGATTTTATGTTAAAATAGTTTGCTGATCATAATACTACACCAACTGAATTAATAGCACACAAGTAGATAATCCTGTTTAACAGTAACTACGTGTATAACAGGTGCAGGCATTTAACAAGATTGTTTTTAGTGAATATTCATGTTAAGAACAACAAGACTCTGATAGCAGTCTTTAATCTAGAAACTAGATGCTCCTGGAACATTTGCTCGGGTATCACAATATGGGATTGTGCTTTACTAGTATTGAACATACTAAAAACAAATAAAAGAATCAGGATATTAAACAGTTAACCTTAGAATCTATTTCTATTCAAGTTGCTTCATTGAGTTTCCTCTTTATTCCACTGCATGTTGATTGCCTCACCTTCAAAGTTCTGTTCACAAAGATTCTTGTCTTGTCTTTTTTTTTTCAACATCTGAGGTGTTCATCTCAGCATCATAGTTTGTTGTTAATTATAGTAAGTCCTTATATATGCCTCATTTACAAGTTATCTGATGGGAACTGGCGTGAACTTTTGCTAGCTTTCATGCTATAGAATTCATGGACTTACACATTCTGAAAACGCTTCACATCTTTGTATGTGAAGTGATTACATGCGGCATGATTCTTCCCAAAGCTTTCAAAACAGAGCATTCGGTAAATTGTTTTGTTCATGAAAAGTGTGCACATGATTGATTGGCAAGCTGTAGTAATTTTCATCCCCAGTTTCCTTAATTTCCCTTCCGCAAGGAACGGCTCAGGAATCATAACCCCTTATTTACAAGTACTGTGACCCCAAGAATTAAGAACAGCTTGGAATGAATTTTTTAGACTTGGGCTTTCCTATGGAAGCCCAAGTAATAAGTCAAAGTGGGTCATATGTCCCACATGACAAAAGTGGTCTGGGTCAAACTCTGATTTCAAAACTTTGACTATCTGATGTCATTCAAACCATTGCCAAATCAAAAAATATACTTTTTATGCTTTTCACAGTTTTGATTCCTTTATTGCAGTGAAAAGTCTGATTACAGAGTGGAAAATCGGACGTTATATGTATTCCTTTAGTTACTGCATACATTGTTTTTTTTTGTTTTTGTTTTTTCATTTTTCACCCAAATTGAGCAGTCTTTCTTGGAATTGTGTGGAATGCCTGGGACAAAAAGTACTCCTAAGCATGTACTGTATTTACACATGTATAAGTCAGTCTCGTGTATAAGTCAACCCCCCATTTTCAAGGCCTAAAATCAGTTTTTCTTCACTTCTGGCTAAGAAGTAAAAGGTGATATTTTCCCAAAAAGCTAATCTCACATTTCTGAAAAAGTTTGACAAGCACAGTGGACAGAAAAGCAGTTTAGCAATTTGAACAATTTATAAGACAACATATGAAAAATTAAACTATTATTTGTAATACGTGGCCGTCCACAGGACACCTTGAGGCCCATCCAGCTAAAAGCCTGCTGTATAAAGTTTATCAGCAATTGTCTTTGTGCAAACACAAGCAGTAATCACTTGATTTAAGGAATTTTTCCCATATTTTTAAATAAGCTGCATTGAAATTCAAATCTAATTGTGTTGAAGTAAGTAGAAAAGAGCTTTTATTAGAAGATCAAAGGAATACTAAAGAACTTTGAAGAACGGCTTGATTGCAAACATGCCATCTTGGAAAACTTGGTAACCAAACAAGGTGATAGTTGAATGAAAATGAAAATAGAGTAATGAGACAAACAACATCTCCTTAAGGTATCATGGTGGGAGCAATGACAGTGTTTGGAAATCATGCTTTTATGTGGGCACTTTCAAAGAAAACCCCATCAACCTATACATTTTCTGAAAGGTTAATAGTTATAGAATACAATCATATCTTTGAAATTTTCTAAAATGTTAATGTCACAGTGATATTGAAAGAAATACCCAGAAACACTGCCTCGCTTAAACTGGTTTGCCTCCCCACATCAATTATTGGAGCAGCACAATTAACATCAGAAATGGTTTCTCACGCATCACCCTCAAAAACGGTGTCGGAGATTTTCCAGATTTGAGTTGTTTATTTTTCTACACTCTCCGAAAGTTTGTTATTTTCAATGCAGATGTTTCCTTCGACAAAAGAGGCCATAACTTTAAAATGGAAGCGAAATTAAACAAAGCCAGACAGCTTTTTTTGAAGGAGGTATTCTGGAACATGCCTGCCAATTTTCAACCAATTCTGTCGGAAGATATGCGTAAACGAACTAAAAATATTCATCCTTGTGTCCAGTTTTTTTAGTGAGAAAATGACAAAAAATCTTTTATGAGATTGGTATGATAAGGCGATAAAAATCCCCTCATGTCAGCATTGGTCAATTTACAACAACAATGGCTTATGACAACTTAAAATAAACAAATGTCTACAAATTCTGGCACGAAAACCCGTCGCAGTGTTATCGTCTGAGAAGCAACAAAACACCAGAGCTTGAAACACGTTTAAACTGTAAACTGCTGTGATTTCTTTTACTTAGAAGATTTTGTCAGCAGCATTGGTATTGTGTTGCTCAAGGTAATATGCCTAGAGCTTCGTTCTCTAGACATTTTTTGAAACCATGGCTTGAGAAGCTGTCAGTTTTATGCGACTAACACTTGTTGTAGTTTGTCCTTCGGCTTCATTGGCAGTACTAGTGTCTTTGAGTTCCTTCAACCATTCTTCTTGGTTAAAGTATAACCCACAGTCATTCAGAGCAAAAGCTCTTGTTTGTTCAACGCTGAACCCGTGGGTTCCAGACTTTCGCGTCTTTGGCTTCCTCAAGGACAAAAATGGGCAAGAAGTTTTCTTGCGTTTTTGTTGGCACACAAAGAAAATTTGACGTGAACGAAAGCTAACTTGCGATAAAAACAACCAGATTGAGAACTGTTTGTATGCATGTCTCTTTTGTTCAAATGAAATATCTTACCACAGGTTTCATTACATGTGACAACTGGTGGTGAATTTCAGTTACAGATGACAGGACTTGTCAGTGTGCCGCAAGGGGTTAATGAGGGTCAAAAAATTTTTTCTTTATTTTTAAGTAAAAAAAGCTTTTTTTCCCATTCTTTTTACAAATATTTATCTCAGTTTTCTCAATTTAAACCGCAAAAAATTTTTTCGCATTTTTTGTAAAAATTCACCAACCATGTTATGAGTTTGTGGCCTCATTTAATGTTTTTTTGAGCTGAAAATTGTTAACATACCAAAATCAAGTGGGTGGGGACTGGAAAATAGTGAATTGCTATGGGAACAGAAGTTTTTATGGCTGTAGGTGTGATTCCTGTAGAACTATTAGCCTACCAAGTTTCAATGGTCTGTGCTGCTAATTGGCCAAGATAGCTCTATTTATATACTTGATATAATATTAGGTTGAGTGTATGATGTCATTGGTTGTCTCATTTGCATATTTTATTCATTTTTCATAATTAAATATCTCTGGAACTAATGCAGATGTTTGCAAATAGTAAACAACATTTTTATTCATTCAGTCTCTGTGGTACACTTAAAAAAATCAAAGGCTTCTCTTTGTGAATGATCAAAAAAGAGTCCAAGACATTGGGTGCACAAATAACCAATCATAGCAGGATGCAGTTGTGCTTTGATTGATAATAAAAATTTTGTAGTTCAATTACAGTAAGATAAAAATCCAAGAATTTATTTAAGTGGTATTTACTGTGATCAATTTTTGCCCCTTGAATTTTTAGGCTTATCACATGGAATTTGACGAAAGATTAAAAATGCTGCTTACCGTTTGCAAATATCTGCATTTGTTCTGGAGATATTTAAGTTAAAAAAAAAATTGGTAAAATACGCAAATGAGAGAACTGATGACATCATACACTCAACTCAATGTTACATCAAGTATTTAAATAGAGCTATCTTGGCCAATTTGCAGAAGAAACCGCTGAAACTTGGTAGGCTAATAGTTCTACATGCAACACACGTATGGCTTTAAAATTTATGTTCCCATGGGAATCCACTCTTATCCAGTCCCCTCCAACCTGATTTCAATATTGTAGTGATTTTCAGCTTGAAAAACACAGGCAACGCCATGAACTCGGCCTAACAGATTCAGATGCTGGCTGGATTGTGCAGATGAGGCACCATTGGCAAATATCAAAATAAAATGCTAAATGTGGCCAGAAAAGCCTTTTATATTGAGGAGAAGTGGAACCCAGTACGTTGCCATGGTAAAAATGAATCAAACATTTTTGACACAAATAGGCTGAGATGTCTTTGTTTATCTTATTTGATCAAAATTTGGTTGAGTTTATGACATCATCACTTGGCTAATTTGCATATTTTAAATTTGAATATCTCTGGAACGAAGAGAGAGATATGAAATTAGTAAACAGCATTTTTCTTCTTGTACAGAGTTCTTGTCTATGTTTTAAAATGGCTTAGATAGAAAAGACAATTTTCTAAGCCGCAATTTTGACACTAGGAACAGTGGAGCCACTGTTGTACTTCCCAAAGTGAATCTTGAATTTGTACGGAAAAGTTGTTATTTTGTAGGTCTTTAATTTTTTGATTCTTTGCCTTTGAAAAGAAGGCAGATAAGCAGTAGGGTATTAATTAGGGATCTCTAGATGAGTTTTTTTATATAGTGTAGTTAACGTGGTTTGTATTAGTTATAAGTATTAGCATATAATTGAAGGCTTTCGTGCAAAAAGGGCATATATAGCATTTTGGGCCGATTTTTATTTTTTGCAGGATCGAGCCAATTTTTGGCGGACTGACTTGTTTTGACATGAAAAGCATCGTTGCATAATTGCTTTTGTTGATTTGCACTTCGTTTTGGAGAAACAACGTATATGAAAAAAACTCAGTTTTCCGAGGGGCATCGAATTACCCAATTAATGTGAATGTGACAGCACTTTGATCAAAAACATAAAGCAGCATAATGGACAATGAAGTCTAAGTTTGATGTGCTGCTAAATGATCCAGAAGACAGTTTTGAAGCAGGCGTCACATTTTGCCAAATCCTCATCATCTCACACTGACACAAATCAATAAGCTGGATCTGTTTATGTCAGAAACATTGGAACATAAAAAGAGGTGCTTTAAAGGCTAAACAAACTATATTCACAACCTATTAAAATGTTGTTACATTGTGTTAGATTTACTGTGTTAACAATGGTCATATTTTTTGTATCAACAGGAGACTCCATTGGAAAACTTGAATTATGCCTTTGATGTTGCTGAGAAACATTTGGACATTCCAAGAATGCTTGATGCAGAAGGTTAGTTGGGGTGCTGGATTTCTGCTGTTATGTGGTCATTCAAATCTTAGAGAGATGTCTGAATCAAATAGCTTGTGACATCAACACACTTTTTATAATGACTTTTAAATTTATTGCATGCTTACTGGCTAATTGTCAGGTTCAGTAAGTATACAGATACGGTATAGAGCATAAAAGGAGGTATGCTGCGTAAATGAAGTAGTTTCACAAAAAAGCCATTGAAAGCAAACTTTTAACAAGGAAGACATAACAGAGTTTTGAGAACAGCTGTGGACAAATCTAAGGTTTCTGTCAGTCTCTGGTAAGGTTTTTGTCAGTCTCTCTTAAGGGTTCTGATAGTCTTAGAGGAGCTCTGTCACGGTATTTTGAGTTATTTTGGCCACATACAAAATTACCTTTAAACAGTAGGAAACCTGAAAATAACAGTTTAATAAGATAGAAAAACATCAAAGACATGATAATGATAAACCATAAAGGAACAAAGATGGCTAAGGATGGAGTAGATTGACATGAATTACAAACGACGAATTTGAAAAATTGAGGCTAAACTTTTCAATATGTGCAAACCGTGACTGAGCTCCTTTAATAACAGACTAACTGAACATAACAGACTGAACAGCTTAAAATGGTGATGTCAACAATCACATGCATGGCTGAAAATAATCAACTTACAAACTCACAGAATTGACTGGGACTCTGCTCATGCTTAAGCTACCATAACAACTATTTTCCATGTCTGTCTATAGAAAGCTGGTACACCAACTTAGAACAAACACCTCCTAACAGTTTCAACTTTTTCAGTCATCAACAAGGGCATGATGGGGTTCTCATTGAGTACCAACCACTGGCTAAAGCAACTGGCTACTTTGATTTCTGAGCCATCTACTCTTTGGGAATTGATAAAATATGTGTGTAAAGATGTAAAGAATGACGAAAATGTATAACAATTACTGCCACCAAAAAAATAAGGAGATAATTTTCTTCAAAGCTATTTTTGCACTCCATATTGAAATTTAGCATTACATTTTCTCACTGGTTTAGCTCTCTTTCAATCATGCGCCCAAACCCAGCATGCATCTGGCTTCTGTACAGATTTGATTTATTTGTGCTGCAAACTTTGAAAATGACCTTAAGGGCAACAAAGAGACTGATGCTGCAGCAAAGAATAATGATGGGTTTTGTGAAAAATAAAAAACAACCTGACAGAGAGGGAGTGCTTGAATAATCAGTGGTGGACATGAATGTGGAATCATTGATCGACATGGGGGTGGATGTACTAGTTTGCTGGAGTGACCAAATATTTACTTGTCAGCCCTGGGTTTTTACTATCCATTCCAAAGTTTTTTCACTTTAAGATATCAGATAACTCAGATCAACACACACATGAATGACAAAAATGGTTTTTGTTGGCTAATGATTATAGTGCCAGTGTTATACCAGTCTGAAATAACTTATTTTAAACATAATTTAGGGACAACAGAGGTTTTTTGGAACATAACTGAACCTTTACTGTCCTAGAGAGGGGCATTGGGTCAGGGTGTGGTGTATGTTTTCATTTACACTGTAGGATAAAAAAATTTTAAAAAAAAGTGTTTGTTCAGTAACCCCTTAAAATTCTTGGGGTTTTGACCATTTTCAAAATTGATTTTTTTGAGGAAATATCTCCTAGAGAATGCTCTTGAATCAGTGCCAGCCCTCTACTCCCTGAATTAGTGAGAACCTTGGGACAATGTTAAAGCAGCGAACTCCCTCAAATAAACGCTGAACATTATAAAAATAGTATTATCTAAGTATTTAGATTATGTTTTACATATTTTACTTATAAATTAGCAATTACAATTTCTTAGCATTTTATCAATTTTGCCCTTTTTAAACTTGTTGCTGTGAAGAAAGCACAGTCAGCAAGCAGCAGTTAATCAGAATGTACAAGAAATCTATGACCAGAATGCACAGCACAGGGAACAGAATGCACTGTGTGGCGACCAGAATGCACTGCATAGCGAACAGATGCATTGCGTTCTGGTGGTGCCTTGCTTTGAGGTAAACAGACAAAACACAAAGAGCAAACTGTTGTCAGCTTTCTTTTCATTGATCTCTGAAATTCAGGATGTTCAGGACCTTTGGCCAGTGGGAATCTTTTTGTTGTGCATGATCACAACTTGAGCTGTGAATGCTACGACAGCAAATAGATTGATAAACTCAAGTTCAAAGTTGTAAACCAGTTTCACTATAAGCCTGAAAGTGTGTTTTCTGATAGTATTGTAGTTTTATGGATACTTGGGCAGTAGCTGCCATGTGCTTCTTGCACCTCAAACAACTTAGATTGTAAGACTTGTGTGCCATGACAGGAAATAGATTGATAAACTGTTAAATTAACTGTTAACAAGTAACACTGTTAGCCTAACTAAAAGTGCGTTTCCTGATGCTTTTGTTGTCTTTTTCTTGGGCAGCTGGCAGCCATGCAGCTTTGACAAGTTTTCATGTATTGGCACTGAAATTCTACAAGCATTTTGAAAACATAAATTGTACCAGCTTTCACGCATTTGTACTTAACTTCTACATGCATTTTGAGAACTTGAATCATAAATATTTTAGATCTTGCATCGTGATATGGTCTAAAATTTTACTCCACTTATGTGTCCAGCAGCTGACCAGAGGTGAGAAACGTTGTTCAGCATGATGGCAACAGCCTTGACAGGCCTTTATGTATTCGTACTAAATTCTACAAGCATTTTGAAAACTTAAATTGTACAGTCTTAGAAAACAATGTCCTGCACTAAGATCGCATGTACTTCGGGATGGACATGAGATGGCGGAGCGACGCTTTTAATGAGTTTCATATACAATCTGAATGCGAATAAAATGAATTACTCTACTTGTCGAGAATTAGAACAGAAAAAAAAATTTATTAAATGAATTTTGATAGGCAAGGCTGAAGATGTCCATAGCAAATGGTTTTTAGGTTCTGTTATTTCTGAATCACGGTAACAACACGGTATCGGACACGATCATTACCATGAAATCCTAGGGCTTGGACATACTTCAAACAGAACAGTTGTTAATTTGACAAAAAATAGATGGATTAAAACTTACTGGAACCGACCAATGACTGTTAATGATAAACTTTACACAAGTCGCACAGTCAATGCTGTCATGCTAAACTGGCCAATCAGTTACAGTGGATCAGACTGTAACACCGTAAATGATAAAGTGGTGCACACTTTTCACTTGACTCTGACATTGACTTCCTCTCAGGTTGTCAAAATGTCAGTCATCAACAACAGTTCTTTCCAGAGCTAACTCACTCAAACAATCACACTAGACAAGCTATAATTTTCATATAGGTTTGTGAAAATATGTCTTATTTAGGGATTAGCAGACTCAATTGACTGTGTGTTGTTTTCATTTTTGACAGACATGGTGAACACTGCCAAGCCTGATGAAAGAGCTGTTATGACTTACGTGTCTTCTTACTATCATGCATTTACAAGCTCACAAAAGGTTATCTGAATGAAACCATTTACATTTGATGTTGTTTATGCCTTCACTGCCTTTTAAGAAGGGCAGGCCAGCTACCAACTGGCATTAGTAACCATTGCATAGGCCGTGAATGGTCTATTATTGTTTGGTATTTATTTCAAAATCGAACAAGTTACGAGGCAGATTTGGAAGTACAAGCATGATTTCTCCCTGAATTGTACATCCCGAGGTTCATATGTGATCAAATTTTGAAATTAAAAATGTCTTTGGGGAGCTTTTTTGAGCAAAAAAGTCAGTAGCGCTTTCCATAAATTTTAAAAAAACTGTAGGAAACATTTAGAAGGAAACCATTAAAGTGCACGCAATTGACGTGTGAATCACGCGGGTATCCAATTACAAGTCGTGTGATTAACTGCATTGTAATTGTAGTTCATTGCACAAAGTCTGAATGTAGAGTTGTTTAAAGGAAGTCAGAAAAAGTTTGTTTTTACTGAAATGTGAACTGAAGATCTAAGTGTAGTGAGAATGTGTTTATTGGTGACTGTTTGAAGTACTGTTTTCCACTTCCAGTTATGATTTTTTTTTTTATTTTGTAGGCTGACACTGCAGCCAAGCGTATTGGCAAGGTACTAACAATCAACAGAGACAATGAGAAGATGATGGAGGACTATGAAAAAATGGCCAGTGATGTAGGTATCCTTAGCTGGGTACCCTTAGGCATTCACTTTGAAGTAATACATGTACTTTCCATGATTGAGTGACACACTGAAAACACCAACCCTTGTTTGTGTGAAATTTTCTCAAACCGTAGATGTGTTTGTGTTGTTTTCACATGGGTATTCTTTTCATTTTTGCTGCTGTCAGAATTTTTTTATGATGACATTTTCATTTTCAAACTGAGGCTTGGTGGTGATTTTGGTGGTCTGAGGTCATCATGCATAAGAGCTATTGTTGTTTAAGTGAATCTAAACTCCTTAACTTTTCTTTGCCATTTTTGGTTACCAAGCAAAAGACACTCTCACTGGTTGAACTGTACATGTATATGACATATTTTGTCTATTTGCTGGATGGAATCTTCATGATAATTGTGATATGGAAATCACATGTTTGGACAAATTTCACTCCTTTTTAGTGCAGAGTGCACTATTGGGATGGTTTAGGGGGCTGCTGTTTGCTAAGGCACTAATGCCATTAGGTGTGAACTTTAATGTTTGTTTAATTAATTAATTTCAATTAATCAATTAGCCTTGTGGGAAGGGGGGCTGGGTGCGGTAGGTACCTGAGTGCATTACACAAAATGTGTCGTTGCTTTCTTCGATAACACGACAAAAATATATATATGGTTTTGCAAATTTCATGCTATCCTTGTGGTGCTATTCTCTCAAGGACAAAAGCAATTTGTTCCAAACGCATGCGCAGATTAGTTAGCGTCAAAGTTGACTCTATGTTAGGTGAAAGATATATTTCATAACATATGAGACGCATGCGTTCTAGCATTGCTAGTGTGATAAACTTTGTTCTCGAGTTCAGATGCACGGTTTTTTTATTTTTTGTAATGAGTGTTATCACACTCTCGTTTTGGCTGGGGATAGCAGTTATATTTCAGGTAACGTCAGTTCCCCTTTTTTAGTGCAAAGAACATTACTGTGACTGCGTTTCTTCTGGAATCTTCCCTAGCTCAATTCAAGAAATGTCATCTGCTGTTTTATAACTACTGTGTGTTTGCCAGGGTTGCCATATTGCTTCTCCTTAGCAGCTTGTTTGTTTCCTCTTCTATGAAAGAGGTCCCAAAGATCATATTCAGCCGAAACTTTCCTGCATTAGTTACATATAAAACTAGTAAATTTGTGACAAAAGAAACTTTGTTATTATTGCTGCAGACTCCGTGGCACTTACTGAAACCTCCAATTAATTTCATCAGCCGATGAGGCGACTTGCTTACCAATGTGGGAAATAATTTCAGTCAAGTAAAGATCTCTACCTTCAATACTTCTCGTTGAAACGCTCCTCAGTTGTATTACTCAATAGCATTGTGTATTAGTTTGATGTGGTTTTATTGTTTACACCAGCTCGTCTGACAACAGAATTGGAATGACTCGACATGACTCAACGTGACTATTTGATGATTAGATTAGTTCTTGGTTATCAGTGAAATGAAAATTTACGTTTTGAATAAAACAAAATCGTTCCTATTCGACTTTTCAGGGGATATTTAACTTTTATATTCCATTTATCTCCAGCAGTAAGTTAAAAAAAATACACATCTTTCTTATATTTTCATGGAAACAAAGGTATCTTGTTGCATACATTGGCAAGGAAAACAAAAGTATCAAATTACAAACGGCATGAAAATGAATGAAACTCAAGATAAAATACCACAATAAATTTAAAACTGTCCTGACAAACGGTAATTGTAAGTTATTTTTGGGCAAAACGCAAACATGAAACATACACACGGCTAAGATTATGTCTTGTCAAGTTTTTGTCCGCTCATAGTGTGCAAAGGGGAAAAGGCCTAGTTGACTACCAAGGTAGAGAACAGCAGGGGTGAGGACCTGTGTGACTACTGCATCAGAGCCGTAAATTACACTCTGCACCATCTGAGATTGTCTTACTAGTTTTCACTTCCTTTTCACATTTTAGGAAATCTGCTGATTAGTGCATAAAGCAATAATTGCAGCCATTTGTGCTCTAAAGTTGATATCAAAGTTATTGAGGTGGAGGAGATATGATTTATTCACCAAGTAACTTTGTTTTAGTGGTAGTGTTTATTATTTATGGATTGTTTAGACTGCCAACAGTTTTTGTTTTTAACATAGAGCTTACTATAGTTAACCAGTGCAATGGAAGCTGAATTGCAGCACTGTACACAAGTCCAACAAGTTGATTCATCCACTGAAAAGAGAGAACAGAATTTTGCCCCCACAGGGATTCTAACACAAGACCTCTTGACTGCAAAGTCATAGGAATCCGGTTGTGCCACTTCAGCACAAACATTAAAAATTTTGGAGGAAGAAATAAACATATTTTTTGTTAAAATTTTACCTGCTTTTACCTGTAAAAAAAAAACACAAAACAGCATATAGAACAAAGCTACCCAGCAGCATTGCACTTACATACTACTAGTTAACACCTTCTTTTGGTTCATTTGTTTTCAGCTCCTTGATTGGATCAACAAAACTTTGCCCTGGCTCAAAGACAGAAACAGTGATGGCACATTGGATGATATGCAGGTATGAAAGAGTAGTAATAAAGGCTGTATATCAGCTTTGAAGATATCCTCATGACAGTTACTAAGGTCCAACTTTACATTTATTTAGGACATTCATGTGAAAATGTTGTAATTTAGAGTTTTTGCAAACTTTTACTGTGGTTAGATAATGAGTTATTTGTGTCACAAATGCAAAAAATGGGTGTCACTGACTTTCTTTCAGAAATATACAGTGTGCAAAAATGAGCTGGTTTTGAAATATTAGTGAAGGCAACTCAATTTTATTTGCAGGGTTTTTAGTTAAACATATTGAAGATAATTCAATAAAGGCAAACCATCCTTGTCTGAACAACTCAATAGGTGTCAGTTTCTTATAGCAAGGGCTTCCCAGGCTAAAATGCCCTATCTGCCCAAAGAGAGATTACTTTTTTTCAAGTTTTTTTTTGGACTTTTTGACACTTTTTTTTTCTATTTGTAGAAAAAGCTTGATGCCCTTCGAGTGTACCGAAGAAGTGAAAAGCCTCCCAGAGTGGAAGAGAAAGGCATGTTGGAGACAAATTTTAACACGTTGCAGACCAAGCTTCGACTTGGAAATCGACCTGCTTACCTCCCAACAGAGGGCAAAATGATTAGTGTTAGTACCTTTCAATCAGTGACATTATGTTGTTCCATGAAATATCCATACCCTCCTGACAGAGTGCTCTTTTAGGTTTAATTTCCTTCCCCCCCCCCCCAATCCTTCTGGAAATTCCAATTTAAGTTCATCTTTTCCGTTAAAAGTTCAGGGTGTTGAGACCCCCCACCAGGAATGTCTGATGACTTTTCCTTGGGGGGGGGGGGGGGGGAGGGGGGGGGAATGGATATTTACTGCAGCCACACATTAAAAGTATCTCATAACACAATTATAACTAATCAGTATAATGGTGTAAATGTAAGTTTATCTTAATACTTGTTTCTAGACAGTGTTGACTAATGATTGGCTTTAACTGTAATGAGAGTGATTCTTCACTTGCCTTCCATCGAACCCATGTTCACTAAGTGCTGACTGCAATTGAAGCTCCTGTGAGAAGCCACCCTCTATAAGCCAAATACATATCTGTAACTGGTCGCTTACACCACTAACACTTAACACTGTTAACATGAAAACAAACACTATAATCTTGATTCACAACTAATCAGATGTGGTACCACCCAAAATTTTTACCCATTTGGATACTACAAAACCTTGTCTTTGTTCAACTATTCTGCTGCAAGTCTGCCATGGTGAGATAAATTCCTTGGTCTCATCTTGCACATACATGATCAAACTCTGCAGCTAACAAGACGTGGTAACAGGTAACAAGTCTAATCAATTACTACTGTCAGACAGTTGAATAACAATATTTCTCGACGTTTTAAAAGAACACTTTGCAATTTTCTGGTAGAGCATAGACAAGTTAACTGTTGAAATAGAAGTAAATAAAGCGCTTACAACTCAGTACCTCAATTTGTGAACTCTTAGTTGATGCTGAAGCTCAGAGATAAATTTGCAACAGAATGTATTTAGACAATATCAATAGTCTTTTCAAACTTTAATGCAGCATGCCACATCATTTCTGAGGTGAGAGTGTGGTATCAATCTGCGAATGGCAAGAGTAATAAGTCATTATGAGCTATAAATCATTATAACTAATGTTAGTGTGAAATTCAGTTTGGGCAAATGGAGTGTTTCCTTTCGATGTTTGTTTATGAGTGCTCAGGAACAAGAGAAAAGTCTTGATTAATTATTATACCTCACAAAAGTGTCCATGGTCACCTATGTGAATGTACACAAACAGAGTTTGTATGGGAGTGGAAAAGAATACCAGCAGGAGCTGGCATTCAGCTGTATTTCACAATGGTGCTACTTGTTTAAGATGTTTGTATTCCTTGTCTGACATGTGGTTATTTTCGCACAGGACATCAACAGAGCCTGGGGAAACTTAGAAGGCGCAGAAAAAGATTTTGAAGACTGGTTGCTGAAGGAAATGAGAAGGTGAGATCTGATATTGATTATTGAGTGTCATTGTCAGAGAAAACCGGGCAGTACCAAAACAGTGAGGTCGGCCGTTTACCTTCATCTTTTCACTGTACAAAAGCTATCTGAAAAGATTAACAACCATGACATTTGCCGAGGTAGGTGTTTGTTTTTCTTCGAGATATCACCACATCATGATTTTGGGCTCTCAAGCAGTCAAAAATGGCCGAAATTTCAGGCAATTTTAGGTGAACCTAAAAGATACTTCGTACAAATTCCAGAAACTCTTATTTTCGTGGGATAATATTTGTCCCTTTATTAGTTGACTGAGATATATTTGAGGTCTTTCGCTTTAATTGGATGGTTTTTACGAGGTGCCAAATATCGCTGCGAAATCAGTTATGAGAGTGACTCAAATTTTAGCCATTTTCAGCGAGTTTTTTTTTTTTTAAGTGTGGCAGTTTATTTCCACAGAAAAACAATTTTGTGATAGTCTCTTGCACTGTTATCAATATCCAGTTGAGTTAAAATTGGTATCTGCAAGCAAGTCGGAGTAATTGGTCTCGCAAAGTTCAAAAAAATCATTAGTCAGAAATATTTCCCGCCAAATATTTAGCGAAGAATATTACCTTATTTTGACTTTCTGCGATTTTTATCCATGATTTACTGAAAGATCTGCAAAAAATGGTTAGCTGGACTGCAGAAGAGAATTTTTAAGCTGTGACATCGTTGTTAACCTAAGTAAACATTTGAAACTCGCCAAATCCTTACCACTGCCTGTGCTAAATTTTCCCGCGAAAATCTATTTTTAATGTCACGCTGCATGGAAAAAAAAAGTGAATCCTCGGTTCGATGGTCTTTTTTGCTGTCGTGTAGAACAAACTGCAAGTTAATAGTGAGCGAACCTTTACCCTAATTTTGGGACTTCTGCAAACCCCTTGTTTACATCTATTTCTCGTTTTCGAAAGGCGTGGCGCATTACAGATTTTGAAATGTCGATCTTACTTAAAGGTTTCTCCTTGTTTTTGAAAACATTAACTGTTCTTTTGGATCAGAAAAATCGCCAAGCATTGCGGGTGGCAGGTCAGCGTGCAAACAAGAGGGTCAAGGAAAGACCTTAGAGGTGGTGTCTATTTGGCGCAGCCAAATGTAAACAATGAGGAAATACAGGTTATGACAAAACTTCGCTGCTATCCGGCCTACAAAATGATCATAAAGGACAGGCGACTGGAATAAACATCTCAATACATGTAATCGTTGCTAGGTCAGGATTCCCAGCGGAAATCTTCCTTGCCTTCATTGTTGTCGTTTGTACTGTCGCAAGTTTGTACGCCGTCTTGTTTTCCACTTCATTTCCTTCCTCTATTACCTCGTGCACGTAATTGGCGCCGCAGGTTACTTGGACACCGTGTTGTTTTCCGCTCTGAAATGTTTACTTTCAACAAAAGTAATTTAATGTTGCTCTTGTCAAGATCACCCCAAAATCTCCTCAATGCAACGAAATTACATCCAAATTAGCATTGATAATTTTTTGTCAATTTTACTGCTATTTAAAGTTTGTAGAGAATGAGATTGCATGTTTGTGATCCACGATCGTAAATTGAATTACATTTTGCACGTAACAGAGTTGCTCTGAAGATAAATTGAGATAGTTTTGAGGTGGTTTATGAAAAAAAATCTTACAGAGGCATTTTCATTAACCCGGCCAAAATGTAGTAGTATCCATGTTAAGAGAAATGGGATGGTAATGAAAGAATATCTACAAAAACAAGATGGTTCAAATAATCTGAATGTCAATTATAAAACGAAATGATGAAATGGATTGTTGAAAAAGAAACGATATTTGTCCAGACAGTAGTGTGTGTATCCTTCTTACCCTGTTCAAGGAGGGCGCAGAGGTGGAACTATGAGGCCATGAAGAAGTACCATTGCATAGTGGCAACAGAGAAGGGACTCCCCCACCCCCTCCATCTCACCACCACTCACACGCTGTTTGCAAGAAGGTGGAAGAAAAATCTGCTGTCCTAGACGACATTTCAATTTGATTTAGTTTTCTAAGAACTCATTAAATAAAGTTGTTTTTATTTTGACATTTACATGTAAACCAGCTGAGTGGGTTGCAAGATCGAAAACTCAGACCCGTAAAACTGAGACCCTCAAAAACAAAAACTCAGATCCGAAAAAGTCACTCTCTGTGCATCTTGAAAACTCAGACTTGAAAAATATCACGACTTTTTTTCACAGTGTGTTTACTGCGGATTGCTTCAAGACATCTTATTTGCTGTTCGTCCATACAATGTCATAGGCACAATCTGCAGAGAGAGGAAAAAAAACAGCCCGTGGTGGTAGATTCCTCTGCTCGGATCACGAAAATAATACCCAGCATTCGTATGTTTTTTTGGTTGCTTTATAAGTATATATAGTGGAAGGCGCGGTGGCCTCAGGGTTAGTGCGCTCGTCTCCGGATCAAGCGGTCCGGGTTCGAGCCCTGGCTAGGGACATTGTGTTGTGTTCTTGGGCAAGACACTTTACTCTCACAGTGCCTCTCTCCACCCAGGTGTGTAAATGGGTACCGGCGAACCTAATGCTGGGGGTAACCCTGCAATGGACTAGCATCCCATCCAGGGGGGAGTAGAAATACTCCTAGTCGCTTCATGCTACAGAAACCGGGATAAGCTCCGGCCTGATGGGCCACTTGGCTCGCA
>Ga0126339_10000412_pt1 | contig 23051 bp, 10 predicted proteins | sample OrbTmetagenome_2_FD_92532 | JGI IMG/M metagenome (GOLD analysis project Ga0126339, IMG submission 92532) | Coral microbial communities from Petempiche,Puerto Morelos, Mexico - Orbicella T R C metagenome | ecosystem: Host-associated > Invertebrates > Cnidaria > Coral | place: Petempiche,Puerto...
GGGCGAAGACTCGTCATACATTGTTGACAACGTCCCGGATGAAAAGACGCTCATTGTTACCATAAATAGCAACATTACTGATGCATTCCATGAATTGTTCGTGAGGCACTCCAAACCGGCAACTCCTTACCAATATGACGGCGGATCAAAATTTGCTCTGTCACCTGACCAAGAGGTAGTAATACCTGAAACGATTGCGGGGGAATACTATGTTCTGATGAAAAGATATGATACTTCTTCATCCGACCAGACTAAAAAGGCGTCTCAGCTGTGCGCGCGCATTGCAAAGTTTGAAATCAGTCGTGTATTTCCTAATCAAGTAGCTCCACTGGGAAACGCCACCCTGCGCTTTGAAGGAACTTTGTTTGGACAAAAGCTAGAAGCTTTTCTTGTGAATGTTTCCTCTGATGAAGATTTCATCAGAGCAGATCAAGTCTATCGAATGGGTTCAATGGAAGTGTACGCTACTTTCATCACGACAAATCTAACCGTTGGTGCAACCTTTCACGTTAAACTTGTCAACGCAGAATCAAAAGAAGAAGCGTTACTGGAACGTTCTTTGGTGGTAACGCGCGGTGAACCTGGACGGTTAGAAACGCACGTTGACTTTCCAGAAGTGCTGCTAGTGGATTCGTCCGGGGTGATAACATTGTCGTATGAAAATGTCGGCGACACTGATATTTTATGTCCCCTGTTATCACTTAGTGTCAGTGGGGGACAGACACAGCTCCGCCCTGCTCAAAAGGATAGACAAGCGGCTCAATTGTCTTCCGCTGTTATGTTTTTAACGCAACCGATTCAAGGCCCAGGTGGTATTTTACCTCCAAAGGCTTACGGGGAAATAGTATTTGATACCGAGTCAGGTGGAAGCGAAGAAGCGCAAGCGACATACAGAGTTCAGATGTTGTTTGGAGGCGATGAACCGCACGCTTATATAGACAGCAGCAAAGACTTGAAGCCGGAGTTTCTGAGCGATGAGCTGTGGTCTCCAATATGGAACAACTTCCTGGTGTCTGTTGGTAAGTCGGCGTCATCGTTCCAGCGCAGGATGTCAGCGGTCAGCACCTTGCTGAGCATGTCAGGAAGAAGAGTCAACTTGCTGACCGATCTTGTTCAGTTCCAGCTTGATATGGCCAATGGCAAGCTGAGCGGTAGGTTTCCCGTTATTTTATATGCTTCAAAGGAAACGAGTTTTCAAAAGCGATAGTATTTGAAATGAAACAAAATAACCTTTTCAAACTAACTGTAAGTTTGTGAAGTTTTCTTAATTTATTTTTCAGGGAGATGAATTGCACGACCCGTCTATCCCAGTCGAATTGGAATTTGGAGTGCTGGTTTTTGTGTAGGGAGGAAAACCGTAGAACCCGGGGAAAACCCAGGGAGCAAGGCGATAACCAACAACAAACTCAACCCACATGTGGCACCGGGCCGGAATCAAACCCGGGCCACATTGGTGGAAGGCGAGCGCTCTCACCACTACGCCATTCCTGCTCCCCAAAGCAGCACTTTCGCTCATTAACGTCAAGTTTACGTTCAGAACCACTCATGTATTTTATATTCCATTTTTGCACGCTTAACGCTTTTAACGAGGGGACGCTATATCAAAACATTTTAGTATAGTACCAGTGAAATGTAAGTTGACAGTTACTCGGAACTAGACCGACTCGACACGATCCTAGATTCTCGTAACTCGAAAACTTCGAGTGTCGAGCTTCGACTGAGTGGAGTCGTTCGAGTCGCGAATCAAGAAGACAAAGAAACAAAGAACTTATCTACTTATTTATTGTTCGTTGCTATTGTTCTGTATGCGAGAAACTAACCGTTTCCTCGAAAAAAAAATTGCTCGAATGTCTCGAAACTCGAAACTCAAAACGCGAAACGCGCAGCTCGAAACAGTCGAAACTAGAGCCTAGATTCTTGAAAGCATCGAGGATCGAGAAGCGACGGAGGATCGCGCATTGAGGATCGAGGATCGAGGATCGAGGATCGTGGATCGTGTATCGAGGATCGAGGATCGTGGATCGAGGATCGAGTCCAGACTGTCAGTTTGCATTTGGCCGGTACTGTATATTTGGCTTCTCTTTTGAGGTGCTTGCCCTGTTATTTGCAATGGATGTATGTATTTTACTCTAAACTGATGTTTTACGTTTAAGGTGACCCACTATTAGCGCAAGATGACTTAAACGAGCAATCCACATTAGATGGTACATTGCCTTTGGTCTTACAAAGAACGTACAGCGCTCTTCTTTCCAAACGAAGGGACAAGGGCGTTTTTGGAATTGGCTGGATGGCATCATGGTGGTAAGAAAACTGCAAAATAACTTTAAGTCATCGAAACAAATCGAATCAATCAACACCGATTTTCTTTTTTAAAGAACAGTCAGTTTTGACAAAGCTTACTGAAAGGAAGTCAACAAAACTTACACTGATGTAAAAATTACTTCGCCCCAAGGGCAGCAATTCACCTATCTTGTATAGGAGTAAATTTAACCCTAATAAATTTAAACGTTTAATCAATTTAACGTTTTTTACACGCCCATTTCACAATCTGTGTTTTCTAATTTTCACATCAATATATTGTGAAATTACTATTCAACTCGAAATAAGCGCATGCGTGGTGAAAAGGCTGCAACAATTTGCCGCCGGCTGTTAGAGTATCTCAGAAAACTGACGAAGGAAATCTACTCACGAGTTGCTCTACAGGAGGCTTTTGATTATATTTCCAAAGGTGATTTCGCAATGAAGTCTTAAGCTCCAGCAGCTCAACTTATCTCTTGAAACATAAGACTTCGGTTTCAGAATCTATAAAGATGTGGAATACATATTCCAACATGGTACTGAGCGAATTTGAGAAGGTAGATTCATGCTCAATACATAATATATAATACCAAGAACCAACTTGGAGATTTAAATGTTATTTTATTTTATTTTTTCACGACGAATAACAATAATCAGGAGCATATTCGTTTCTTAATACTGTTCATGGTCATCTTTATCCTGATTGTGATTTCTTTTATCCACTCACTAAAACCAGGGAAGCTAAAGTAACGCTGATTACACCAGAAAGAATTAAAATTGTTCGTTTACGCGAGGAGCTAGTATTTGAGGCTGGTGCAACTGGGCTGTATATGTCACTGGATGGAAAGAAAGTCACTGTTAATGACACAGGTGCGACACGCTTGTTCATTGACTGTTGTTCGTTTTTAAAACTCAAATTATGACAAAAGGCTCTTTGAATTCACAAATGTCACACTAAAATGCCGTTCCTTCCAATTGGTTTCCAGAACTCCATTTCGCCGACTCTAGCGTCTCTACTGTGTTTATATTTGATTCCGTCATGAAACATCTAAAAAAGATCCAAAGAGGTAACGAGACGATCACCATTGCGTATGTGCAGAACAGATCTTCGACTTTCAAGCATTCGTCAGGAGGAAAAATAACTGTGAAATACAACGACAAAGGACTCCTTCGCGAGGCTCGATTAGATGATGGATCCGGTAACGAACAAAGATGGTGAGTTTGTTTTTTTCCTCGCTTGAAATGTTCTTGTAATTGTTCTTATTCTAATATTTCCAAAGTCACTTTCTACAGTCATGTCTTTTTTAGGTTTCGGGTCTGTAGAGACAGTATCCTCCTATCTTACGAGGTCCTCATACCGTACAAAATTCCGGGAAATTGGACATCAGTTTGCATAGCTTGTGAACAGGTTTTCTAGGAGAGGATGGGGCGAAGAGAAAGCCGGAAGAAATAAGACAGATAGGAGAGGAGAGAGAGGACGAGAGGGCGCCCTTACCCTCACCCCATTTTCCCTTGGCCACTTCACTCTCAGCCAGTCCCTTTCGGCCCTTCCAGCCGGGGCCTGTTGACAGGCTACTGTCTGCACAAAGCCTGTTTCTTAACAATTCTCTTCCTGGGGGGAGAATTAACGGTTTTATTGATCTCTGTTCTATTCTGCAGTTTCTACACTTATGATTGGAACACAGCAGCATTGCTGTCCGTGACCTTAGGCAAACAAACTACACGGTATACCTACAACTTTAACGGTGACCTGACAAGTATTACTTACCCTACTTCGACTACCGTCAAGTATTCCTGGAACCAGTATGGACTCCTGAGTAATATAACAGGTTATAACCGGGAAAACAAGTTTGTTCAAGGAATGTATTTCTCTTACGACTGGAATGGTAAGGTTACTATGTCCAGACTCCCACAAGGCGACTCGGCCGTGCTGGTGTTTAATGAAGACGCCAGAATGATGGACATAGCAGGCGGAGGTTTTAGCGGTGTACTATTTGACAGTGTTAAAAATGATGACCAGGTTGTGCGAATCACAAAGCAAGGAGAACAGGTATTGAGATTTCAGATTGACTGTGATTTTATTACGTAATGTTAGACAAGCTTATTTCACGCCTTCTCAAGCCTGTTAAGGCTAATTTGTATAAGATCTGAAAACAGCCGTAACTATTGAGCGATTTACCAAAACACCTTCAAACTTGACAGCAATATAAAAGCTAACCACCTAAACTCAATTCTGGTTTTAAGTATTGATTAGTTAGGTCACGTGACCCGTTATCGATGCTTGATTGAATTAAAAGAAAATTGAAAATGGGGTGGCGAGATGTCGTATAACAGAGTATAAATTGTAATCATTATGGTAATTTTCTTGTTGTCCCTTGCATGGTTCTGGCAGGAAGGGTCGACAGTGATGTATCGTTTAAGAGATAAATAGTAAAACAAGTCACGTGACTTATTTTGTCCCTTAAAATCTTGTCAAGTAAATAACAAATTTGACCACGGATAGTTTTCTTGAAAAAAGGCAAAGAATAACTGATATATTATATTTCCCTTTAGTTATTCATTCTCACCCAATTTGAGGTTTTATTATTGTCAAGATTATGACGTCATTAGACACGAGACCACCAAAAAATGATTTCAAGCAATTTAAGGATGCTAAATTCCCTTTGATATGTACTTTTGGTCTTCCTGGGGAAAAAAATAACGTTTTTTCTATAGGAAAATGGTTTAAACTTCGTTGGGGGACCAAGGAGCAAGCCATGCCTTAAGATGCTTGAGTTAGGGTTAATTTGTCAATTTTACACTCCTAAGAAGTTTGTACATACACGTTATTTGATACCGCTGGTTAAAACTTAAGGTATCTGGAATAGCTGATGTGGACCTGCTATTACCAAAACAAAACAATAAATATATACAGACTTACAATTATAACATAAGTTAGATAAAAAGAATTACAGGAATTCCATGGATAAAGCGGTGATGAAAATTAAGTTTAAAATTAAGAAAAAAAAACGAAGAAACGAAATTTTGATCATACAATTCAGTAATATATAAATGCTATTTGTGCATGTTCCTTTCATAAAAGAAACTTTCTGTACTACTATTTTGTTGCTATAGACGTTCTCAGAGCCCTTTTGTCAAGCTGTTATTTGTCATATTCAACTTTTCAGGTTGTAATGAAAAGACTGTTCAATGAAAAGACGAATACCATGTCTGTGGTGGACGCAAACGATCATAAAACAGATTTCCTACTACGGGAGAATTTTGACATTCTAAACACCACCGATCCTGATGGCCTTGTTTATCAGAACATTTACGATGACAAAGACAAAATGGTCAAGTTCAAATATCCTGATGGCGAGGCCGAACTCACTGATTATGATGGCTTCGGCAGGCTGGTAAAGTTTACTGGTAGAGCTGGCAAGGAAGTCAAGTTCGAGTATGATGAAAAAGACAGGATTGTAAGTTTGCGTTATGGTTATTAGTAAGAGAGATCTTATTAACCCCCTTCCCCCGGTTACTCCCTTATATGGGCTATGTAGGTATGTGCAGCCCCAAAGGGTATGATTTTATAGCCGTTTTGGTCATAAATAGGGTATCGAATTTGGCCATTTTAGTCATAAATAGGGTGTCAAATTTCTGATCAGGTCATAAATAGGGTAGGAAAAATCACAGATTTTTGTCATAATTGGGGTAAGGATTTCAGGAAGCGGACCTCACACACCCACCCGATTTTTCTGGTAGAAGCCCCCGGGATTAAACCCAACCTGAAAATAACAGTTTTACAAGAAAGAAATCACAAAAGAGGTAGCAATAAACGAGCTTAAGGGACCAAAGGAAAGTAAAGACTGATCAATTGTGGAAGTCGGTTAGTCAGTCCTTATTACTTTTTCTCGGGGAACAATTAACAAGAAATTTTGGCTTCGTAGGCGACGGTGTGTGCATTTGGGTAGCAGTGTACACATTTATCAGGAAAAGTTTGTTGTTTTTAAGTATTGTTAGTGGAAGATGGACAGATGGGATTACTGTATTATCGCTGAGAGCTGTCAAATTATCTTTTAGGATGCACTCCGCCAGCAGGCAGTGCCTGCGGTTTTGTATTATGTGTATGCGCGCGCACCTATCTGCTTCGTGTTTTGTTATCGGCGGCCATCTTGTCGTTCGGTAGTATTAAAGCCCTTGAAGTCCACTTCGTTGTGCCGTTCTCTTGCTTTTTAACACTGGCGCTCGAAGAAATAAAAACAAAAGAACGGTCCTATTTCTGTTTTTAGGGTTTATTTATGCCTCTCTCTTGAGTCTGGTCTGCTAGCGCAGGCTCCTTTCCTGAACAGCGACTGGTAATCAAGCCTATTCCATTGTAGGTGGTATTTTTTAGGGGTCAAATAAAGCTTAAGCCACACCCAGTTTGGTCTCTGTTAGGAGTTTAATTCAAATTTTCCCTCGAGTATCCCCAGCCTTTTCCTATGGCAGTCTCCCCCCGGGCACTAGACATAAATTATACTCACTTATGCTTCGCTCATGATAAGCACTTCTTCGTACTGATGATAAACTTATCTTCATGCTGTTTCCTAGGTCAAAAAGGATGTCGATGGTCTTGGCTCTTCGTATTTCCTTCGTGATGACAACGGAAACATCATTCAAGCGACAAACGAAATCGGAGCAATAAACATTGTTTTCGACAGAGAAAAAAGACCTTCTGCTGTCACTTATCCAAATGGTCAGCGGCTCACTTACAAATTCAATGATTTCCAACGTCGTGTGGCTCTGAATGTCGCCGGGTTGAGCTTGGTATACACTTATGACCGGTTTTACCGGTTATCGGAAGTCGTGCGATTACACCCCAGCGGTAGAGTTGATGTCCTATTGAAGTTAGAGTACAACTCACGGGGAATGTTATCTAAACGGGTCCTTGGGAATGGAGCATATTCTGAGTACGTTTTAGATCGAACTAATTTCAAACTGTCGCGAATGGTAAATTATTTTCCAAATGGAAGTATTTCTTCCTATTTTGAATACAACTATGATAGAAAAGGACGTATCATTCAATTAAATACGACCTCAGGGAGCTGGTATTATAAGTATGATGCTGCTTCGCAGCTCATAGGATCGACAGATCCGCAGGGAAAGATTGTTCGTTACACTTACGACAAGAGAAAAAACAGATTATTCGTATCACAAGAGCCTGGCAACAAGACCTTGTACGCTACAAACGAAGTTAACCAGTACAGCTCGGCAGGAAATTATGATATCAAATATGACATGAATGGCAATGTGGAAGAGAAGACGAACAGGGAAGTACGGAACGATAGCGTCAAATTCAAGTTTAGTGCCGAGGATTTCTTGCTGCAGGCTGAAACTCCGAACAAAAGGTAAAAAATAAAACTGTCTTGACGAGACGCAATGGTTGAATCAATCCGTGTTACATTTGATTAATCCCTTTATGTTGGAGATGTTCTTGCTTTTTTATTTGTTTTTGAGAGACATACCAGTTGGTGAAGATCTGGCGGTATGCAAAAGACATCAAAGTAAATATTTCCTTCACTGAACATCCGTAGAGAAGGAATTACAGTATTTTATATATGAAGCTCTTGCTGCCAATTTTTTGGCTAGTAACCTAATGTAGACTTTATATCACCCATTTTTACTTGTTTTCACTTGCTAAGAAGTAGAGCAATTTTCACTTGAGTGTTGAAAAGTAATTGGTTTTGCATTACTACGCTACATGATTGCCCCAAAATCTCGCACCACTATTTCATCCAATCAGAGTTAAAACCAAAACCAATCGTGATTCGCTCGCACGCGTTTTCCCGCGCTCCGCGTCAATTACATGTATTTACTTCGAGTATTGATTGATTCATTGGATTATCTGTGTCCTTTGTGATTAGCTAGAGTGATTACTTAGTTTGGTTTTACGACACTCAACTGAAAACCGCTCTATCATAGAAAGACACGTTAACCTAATGGTTATTTCGTCGAAAGGTCTGGGTTCGACCCTGGGCGGAGTTGGGAAGTCACTTCACTCTCACAGTGCCTCTCTCTACCCAGAAATATATATTGGCACTGCGTGACAAAATGCTTAGGCAGGGCGTTACCAACGATGAAAAGCACCCCATTCAGGTGGCCGAAGTAGCAATACTAAAATTTCCACAACGTGCTGTGAGGTATATGAACACGTGTAGCACACGATATATAGTTTGTATAGTACACGAGATAGTTACGAACTAAGCGCCTTGATAAATTTATACTACCTGGCAATAAAATGGGATTTTCTCTTACAGATGTAACTTTGTTTACGATGGTTTGGGAAACTTGTACAAGAAGACATGCGGTCAGTCAGAAGTCCAGTACATCATCGATCCATTTGGGAATCCAGGAGCTGATGTTGTTGGTCAGGTAAAACATTTTCAGTGGTTCACTGTTAAACATGACAACAAAATAACCTCACGTGATAAAAAATGACTTAAACCACTCGGATCTCAGCGACAAAGGGGCATGTTAGCACAAAGGGGCATGTCGTTGCGACTTGTAGCAAGGACAAAATCGTGCACTCTTCACACACGAGGGGACATGTTGCAGCAGCACCTAGCGTTGTGCTAGTTGAAGATTAGTATACACGTGGACCTGTCGCCACAATGTGTCTCTGTTGCATTCTAGGTAGTCTTGTGTGAACAGTACATAATTTTGTCCTTACTACCTGTCCCTTAGTGTGAACAGACCTTTAGTGTTTGATTTTGAGTGTTTGTTCTGAGAATTCGGCTCTTGTTCAATTCAGTCAGTATTTGTTCCTCCGATGTAAGTAGGCTTAACTATCATATTGTACTGTAAGTATTGGGCTGAAATATTACCATTTTTCTCTTTTTATTTTGTTTAGTTTTTTCCTATGTATATTGTGTTTGAAAATTTATTAACAAAAAAAAAAATTTTCCTCCGGTAGATCTCTGGTGGAAATGTAACATACTTTGTCCACTGTGAAGAACTTGGTTTAGTTGCGTTGGTTGACAGGAATGGAAATTTGTTTTATTACGAGTTTGACGGTCTGGGGTAAGTTAAATATAGCTGACTCGTATGACTTAGTGATAAATATCTCTTCTACAAGGCTTAAAGAGTATGTTCCGACTAATATATTCTGTTTCAACACTGAGGCATGGCTAGGAACTTGTTATAGACTTGCTCTAGCGGGCGGTTTTGTGCAGGCCCGCAAATGATCTGTCTTAATCAGTCCTGACCAACCGAGTCCCCTGCCTGAACTTCTGCTTTCTGTCTCTTTGATATTTTTTTCCAACATTTTTTTCCATCATATTTAGGTTTCGTGTAATCTCCAAAAAATTACATATAACGCAGTGACATTTGAATTGATGTTAACAGTTTAATGTTCGTTTGTCATTTTGAAAGAAGGTTCAAATATTAATAGCAAATGACCACGTCAAATATCCAGTTTTTTAACCTATGGTTTTTCTCTCCCGGCCAGATCTGTCGTAGGAGTACTGGGTCCCAGTGGTGATCGTGTCAATCGCTACAGTTATGATCCCTTTGGCAGAATGCTGGAATTTGACGAAGCGTTGCCACAGGATTTCACGTTTATTGGTCAATGGGGAGTGACTGCAGACCGTGAACTAAGGGATATTTACTGGATGAGATCCAGACACTATGATGCACAGCTTGGAAGATTTCTTAGCTTTGACCCTCTCGGTAAAAGCGCGTTCAAAAAGTATTATAAGCCCTCTGATTTTCAAAACAATGCTTAAATTCAGTTTTTTTACGTTCAGTGAACAGTCATGTAACGACGATTTTCAATACTGATAGAAAACAGAAAAAAGAAAACAGCAGCCTTGCTTATGACATGACAGTCATTACTCATTTTCCTCTTTGTTGTCAGGCTTTTCAGGGAAAAGCATCAATCTTTACTCATACGCAGCCAACAATCCCGTGATGCTCGAGGACCCCCGAGGGCGTTGTGTTTCCTTTGTTAACGTTGCTGGGGGTCCTCTGGGAGCTGTCCTTGGCGCAGGCACCAATGTCGCCGCTTACATCGCAAGTCAGAGAATAGCTAATCAAAAAATTACCTTTGGAGGTATGTAAGTTAAACATATAATCCATAAATTCTTCACTCTTCTTTCATCTGTGTAGTAGGGTGCTTATAAATAATTTTTTGGTCTGTGTTTTAATAAGGAAAAAAAAAGATAGTTAACATTACACTATTGAAATGAAATAATAATAAAAAAAGAAAAGCTGTGTAGGTTTTGAAAAAAGCAACTGTTAACAATGGGGAAAAAGAGTTTATTTTTCCCAACAAGCAGCATAGGAAACGTCTGGAGCCCAGCAAAGAGAAAGACGTTTCTCGTGACCACCGCATTTTTGTTGTCCAGTGTTTGCCTGTGGTTGGTGGTTAAAAGTGTAATCCTGGGCCCTGGCCATTCAACCTCTACCAGGAGAGGATGAAGGCTAAAATAGTTCATCTAAGGTAATCCCTTAAGTTATTTTTAAATCACTCTCGACTTCAGACATCTCAGGAGGGTCCAGAAATAGCCAATCTTGTGATGCGAATTTTATTCATCTGGACAAACCAAGTGGCTTTGGATACATTTTCATCCTTTACGAAAATATCTATACAACGCGCATAGTGAAATAATCCGTAGAAAGACTAGATACTATACCTAAAAATAGCTTGGGAGGGATTCCGTTGAGAATAAGGTTAATAAAGGGGAATAACTCTCACCCTTTATCCTCTCTTACCCCTACACATGACATGAAACTCAGAATTATCTGCGGGTTGTCGGCTGCATATCAAGCATTTTCAGATGAGCTATGGTAAGTATTACAACGTGAAACCGTCGAGCCTCAATACTCGAGTCGAAACCATACAAGCCTGATACACCGCCGACGAGGAATTTGCGGCGCTCGCATTTGGCCATAAATCCGGCCGCATCAGTTCAATGACTTGATCAGTCTCGCAGTAAATCAGGACAGTAGACAAGGTTTCTGCTTAGCTTGTGGAAAATTAGGGTAGGGTTAACGTGTTAATGGCAATCTGCACCAACGAAGACGGTTAGTTACCCTTTTTACGCCGCTGGAAAAGAGTTTATGCGAAAACAAGACGAATATAAATTCAGTGAAGTTGAAACATTATGTGGTCACGAAAATGGGTTCAAAAAAATGTTCTGAAAAAGGAAATTTCCTGCAATATCCTTATTTCTGTCAAACAGACTGACCTCGACCTGAAGATATTCCACACGAGTGTAGTTCGTTTAGTTCTGAAATTTTATTTGGTGTATTGTGATTGGTTGGAAATATCCGATGTCACCGAAAAGTATTATTAAATTTTCACCGGCAACAGTTTTCAGTGCTGTAGTTTTCGACGGCTTGAAACAACAGGCGGAAAACATGTCACAGGTTTTGACTTTAGAAGAGATAAATGTATTGAAAGTCGAAGCTCTCTTTTTTCCTCATGTCGACTGCATTAAACGAACAACTGTACGAAGGTGTGCACGTTAATTTTAGCAAAACAAAACTGTTGTATTGTTTACTTTCTGCAGGACTTATATCAAGTGCAGTAACAGGTGCTGTCTCGGGATTTTTCAAATCTGCTAGTAAGTATCAGGGAGCTTTCAGCTTTATTAGTAGTCACGAGGACTTCATAACTCAGTATTCAATCGCAGATACAGTCTCATAATCAAAATGACCATGCCCATACACTCAACCCAATACTGAAAATGACTGAATTATCCGCCCAACTTTAAGCACCGGGAAAATTCAATTCAATTTGAGGAGTTAATAGTCAGTCAGTCGGTCAGTCAGTCAGTCAGTCAGTCAGTCAGTCAGCCAGCCAGCCAGTAAGTCAGACAGTCAGTCGGTCAGTCGGTCAGTCAGTCAGGCAGTCATGCAGGCAGGTAGACAGGCAGTCGATCAGTCGGTGGGTCAGTCTGTCAGTCAGTATGGATGATTCTTGTTTTGTCGTACTATAACCTGTATATTTTAATGTTTGTACTTGCAGAAGTGGCCGTCGGGTTTGCCACTAGCTTCGGAGGGTCTTTGATTCAGCAAAAGATTGATAATGGTCGGGTTAGTTGGCGAAAGGCATTGGAAGATGGTGTCAACGGTGCAATTTCCTCAGCCCTTCCTCCGCTCGGTGGTTCTTCAAGTAAATCAGGTAACTATGCGCTTTATTTTCACTACTTAGACCAAACATTCAGACGAGGGAAAGTTTATTCTTTTGCTAGCTTTCATTCTTGATGATCCTTTTTGTGTTTGTCTCAAAGCTTTTATTATGCTTTAAGAAATAAAATGATCAAGAAATAACTGATTAAGAAATAAAATGATTGATTGATTTAAAAGTAATTGTCGATGTTCCTATGGCCTTTCAATACACTGTTTCCAGTCAATTCTCTTTCCAATCGTAACTTGTTTTCCATTGTATTGCGACGCATCATGTGATGACCTACCTAAAAAAAATATTTTTATCACTACCATTATCATTATCGTTATCGTTATATCGTTATCATTGTTATTATTATTATTGTTATTAATTGACTAACACTGCATACGCCCTCCCGAAAACATCAACTTGTACTTAGACTGGTAACGCGATCTGATCACGTCTCTTGGTTGTTGGTTTAAACAGAAGTCACGAGAAGAATTCGTCAGGTTTCAAGTTTAAACATTTTTCTATTGCTACGATGAAGGTACACGTTAATACTTGTTTCTCTTCAGCGTGACCTCAAGTCCTAATATTAATAAAAAAGATTTATTTTCTGTCATTTTCAGGAGGATGTGGGCAGGCTATTTCCGATTTTAATGACAAGACCATTAAAAACACTTTTGTGCCAGATGCAACGAAAAAGGCAGAGGATCTCATCAATATCACCATCGAGTGGGTGCGCTCCTTGGATCCGGTGAGATGCTGATCAAAATGTTAATTCTGCTTACCGACTGTTACACAATTCTTGCGATGCTTGTTATGAGAATTTGGTAGTACATCAAGATAGTATTCCCTTGTTGATAGTTAATGTATTTTCTTTTCATCGGAATGCAATGTAGAATAACTCAGTTACAAATTCTATAGTGTTCAACATTCATAGAATATTTAATCTTTAAATTTTTAAAGGACAAATGTACGGAAAGTACGCCTATATTCACCTGTGTTGGGTAGTTTGACTTTCATTGTCTTACCCCTCGTATAGAACGACATGATTGGTCCTCCAGGATACGGAGACGCGCGCTTTATTTCGTTGAGGACACCGCTGAACTACAAGATCAGGTTTGAGAACGATCCTAATGCCACCGCTCCTGCACAGCACGTGATCATTCTACATACACTGGACCAAGACTTGGACATCCGCACGTTTAGGATTACGGGTTTTGGATTTGGAAACTTTATTAAAAAGCTGCCGAATTCAAGGGCTTTTCTTCAGGTAAGGAAACTTGTAGATTGAAGCTACGCCCCCCTCCCCCCTGGAGGGGACTCCGATATTAAAAGGACGGGGTTCATCTTGGAGAAGTTTGAAAAGAGCCACCAAGAGGTTTTTGTGAGCGTTTCTTGAAATTTTTTCACCCCTTACAGGTTCCAATTCTTAAACAACAATTTATCTCCTGTCATATTTTTTCAACGCAAAAGCTCCCGCTGTGGACCTTTTGGGCCTGAAACGCCCTAAGATGTACAATGTACCAAAACCGCCTTTTTAGCCCATGAAAGGTATGACGAGCACCCCCGTCCTTTTTACATGGGCGTCCCCCCCTGAGGGGCTACAGCTCCATAAGCAATAAAGTTAGATTACCAATTATACTGGTGAGGCCCTGTATACAATCTTTATTGAAGTAGAGCAGAACTCGTTCGTTGGAGATGAGAAATACCTAACGCGATTACAATGTATAATCATGACAAGTAAACTGAAAGCAATGTAAACAATTGTAAACTCGAATCAAATCCTTCAAAATGTATGATAACTAAGACGTTTAAGCCGAGACTGGTTTTGGTTTTGAATCCGATTGGTTAAGTCGATGGCGTGAGTTTTCTTTTAACCAATCAAAAAACGCCTTCGAAAACAAAGCAAATTGGTCCAGGACTTATACGCACTCTCGAGAGTGAATCTAAAACTGCCACATCACGTTAGGCTATTAACATTTATTGTAGTGGTTTATTTTTACGAGTCAGGTTAGAACATTGCTAGACAAGATCGAATACGATACGCCTCAAAGAGAGATCTGTCGTCACACTCTCCGAGTGTAACATAGTTTCATTTTCCGTTACATATTGTTCACCATGGATATTTCTTGTTAATTTGTTTTGTTTATTTGTTAGGAAACAATCGACCTTGTGTCGGAGAAGAACATTTACCTACGAGTCATTGCCGGGATAGACATCATGACCCGTGAAGCTCGCTGGGAATTTCAGAGCCTTGATCCTCAGACAGGTGTGATGTTATAGCTACAACCAAGAACTTTGTCGCGTCCAAAGTTATTAGCTTCTAAAAAAACTATTGGGCTGCTTCGGCGGGGAATTGAAATAGTTAGCTATTTATTAACTTGAAGTTAATGATAAAGGTGAATGAGCTGGTGAAGCTAGCTTTTCGAGCGTCAGCCCTCGTCAGATCAAAAGCCGGCTCTGACAAAACGGCTAATGTTTTTTGCTCTGACGAAGGACTTATACTCGAAAATTGAGCTTCGCTAACTCGCGACGGCGGTTAACCTCTAGTTGATAGAGTAGTTTTCAATTCAGAATCGTAAAATCGAGACCCTATTAGTAATTACTCAAAATGCACTCAGACAATTCATCGAAGCAATCAAAACTCCAGGCAAATACATGTAGGTGATTCAAAGCGCGGGAAAACTTGTACGAGCGATCCACGATTGGTTTTGGTTTTAATTCCGATTGGATGAAAAAGTGGCGAGGAAATTTTAAATGCAAAGCTAAAATATTGCAAATGCGAGTTACTTTCGACACTTAAGTGAAAACCGCTGTACTAATAGCTAAGAATTAGCTGATTATTAAATATTTTTCAAAATGATATCAGAGAAAGTAACACCTCTCCAATATTTTCCAATGACAGGTGAGGCACCTGATGATCCACGAACTGGCTTTCTTCCACCAAACAACGGCACGACAGGGCAAGGATACGTGACTTTCTCTATTCGCCTCAAGAAGAACTTGCCACCTTTAGCAAGGATTGATGCCAAGGCCAGCATCTATTTCGACAAGAACGAGCCGATCGACACTCCTCCAATCTTTAACACGGTAAGGAGTTAGATAGAGGTGAAAGCAGCTTGGGGGGCTAAGAAGGGAAGTCGGGGATGCCAAAAAGGGATATTTGTGATTATAAATTTAAGTCAGGAAGAATGAAGCGCAAAAGGTAACAAGTAAGTAATAACAAGGTTAATTGTGATGGATTATCTGTAAGTTTCGTTTTTTCCATTGATCATTGGACACAGCATTAGGTTGTAGCCTGGCTTGAAGATAAATATCCCCGGCTTCTGACGCCTTGTGACATAAGCGCTCATTCAAGATGGCGGAGACTTTCAACTAGCGTATTCAATTACTTTGTTCGCGTTGTGCAATGAATCGGCCTTCATTGTGCAATGAAAAGGCCTTCATATGTATCACGAAAACGACGACGAAGTCCCGAGTTCAGCTCGGTTACGTTAATGTAAATATATCAACCGCTTGCCAGTTGGAATTCTCATAATTGTGTTTTCATATGTTGACTTGAAAGTGACAGGACAGAGTGATCGAAAAACTCTCTCTATATATACTTGAAATCTAGAAATTATAGTGCGTAGTATTCTTATTAACTGTTGGATATTTTTGTGAGTCTTGCAGTATTCTTATGATGTTGTATTCTTGTCATATTGCGTGAGTTAAAATACAAATGACGGGTAAAAATGTAATGCGATACTACATACTAAAATGTCTAAACATTTATTATCCAATAATTTTATTCGTTGAAAAACAAACTTTGAACATTGTCTTGTGCTGTGCGCGCTCAGCAAAACAAAGAAGACTGCAACTAACCTGTTAAACTGGTTTCCTTGGGCACAAATCCTGCTGAATATTCGTTACACGTCGGATACCCCTTTCGCGCGTTGTTTGTACTCTGTGGAGTGCACGTATATATAACCATGAAATGAATTTTAGTTTTCTCTATTATAGTATGTCACTTGTTTGTTTTCCATGATGCTTACGTCTAGATTGACAGTTCGACCCCCTCCTCCAATATCTCTGTCATTAATGACATCATGAAGGTTGGAAAATTGGCCGTGGATATCGAGACAAGAGATGAGGGGTCTGGGGTCCAGTCCGTGGACTTATTGTATCAAATCTCAGGGGGTAACGGTAAGTGGGTTGTTGCTAATTTTTGCTACTTTATGCATTGCGCATCATAACTTGGTTTTCGTATCGCTGAGGGAAATTTTCCAGTTTTCGAATTGTCTGACAAGTAACTGATTCATAAATACCTTGGGCAAAGAGGCCAGGGAATGGATTAATTATTCTGGAGTGGACGGGATTCTATTCCATCGCAGATGAAGTATTTTGGGAGATTTCCCCTGATAACAGTCTACCAGTACCCATTTATACACCTGCGAGAGGAAAGACGCACTGTATCTTGACTAAGAGCACAACACAATGACCTCGGCCAGAGCATGGACCCGGACTGCTCGATCACCCTAGACTCCAGAGCCAACCTCTTTCTCATGGACTTGGGAACGAGGTCGCTCCCGAGTGCTAACAGAAAAAAACCCAACATGTCCCATGTTACCTAGTGATTATCATTTTGTCGTTTCTATTGTCAAGTAAGTTTTAATTCTCGTACGGACACTTTTGAGAAAATAAAAAGCATCCGTACATAGAGAAAGTTACTTTCAAAAGAGTGAATTTTTAACACATCGAGATCAGCAAACAACTGTTCGTAATAACGAGGTGTCTGCAAAGAGGAGTTGTTAGGTTGGTTGTTTGGGCAGATTCCGAATAAACTGGACGACACATGCTTGGTTTTATATGGAAATTTTTTTTTATTTTTTTCCTTATTGAAAACGCAATTAAAAGAAAGAAGACAACAATTTCAGCTTAGTATTGTAGTGATGTCGACATATACATTCTCCTTACTTAGCATTACGTATATCAATCCATTTAACACCAGATAAACAGAGTTTTCAAGAACTCAAACTCGTTCCTTTTTTTTCAGATCCGCTTCAAGAACAATCCCTACTTCCACTGCTCTCCGGTATAACAGACGACACAACCTTCCTACCCCTCCCCTCTGGGAAGACGTACTCGCTTTTGGTTTTGGCCATTGACCACGTGGGTAACAGACAGCCAATGGACTTGAATCGAGTCATCAAAGTGGACTTTACACCTCCTAAACGTACGTCTTGGTGGAAACAGTGTTATAAAAAAGTAGTTTAGTAGTAGCCTGAAAAGAAGTTTTGAAATTTTAGTGCCTCGTAGCTGAAGCATGAAGCGACTAAGCGCAGTTCCTCAACAGCGCCCTCCCTCTCCCCCACAGCATAGAATATAGTCTACTTTCTATCCATTAACCCTGACGCAAACTTGTGTCCTGCATGTTGCTCACTCTTCTCTCTCTTTTTGAAGAGAACGTATTGGGGCTAATTCCCATACTGCTTGCAGTCAGTTTTTCTCTGGAAAATTAGTAATTATAGAGCGCGAGGGTTTAAGACGAGAAGGGACTGGGTCGACTTCGGGAGTGTTGCGTTCGTCGGAAGCAAAAGGCCGACTGAAAGTTCTTTATAGTTCCCGGGGCCTTGCTCACTCTTTCTACGTGCCTTAGAAACGCAAAGGATACTGGTAATTTACTTGGTCATTAAATTAAATCGTATATCTCTTAGTTTTGGAACAAATGGTGTTGTTATGTTGTGTTTGTGTATTCAATTGATGTAGTGCTTCAACTTGACGTTGCAGCTTCCTGTGGACGATTGAATAACTGCTCTGGTCATGGAAACTGCTCCGTCCTCAATTTCTGTGTCTGTGAAGACGGATTTTATGGAGTTAACTGCTCACTCGGTAAATATTGAAGTAGTTTTCCACTATTAAAAACATCTGTCAAACTAACTCTTCAAAGTTTGTATCTTAAGCGCTAGCAAAACAACTGCAAGGTTGAAGCTTAACTCTCTTAACTTTTAACATGTTTCAGTTTCAGTGGAGTTGCTTTTTTATTAACATGACATTTGGGAGGTTGGTCTAAAGGGGCCTATTTAAAAAATACTTTAGTTCGCTTAAAAATAAACATAACAGGCTGCGATATGTATGCTTTATTTAACAGGCACAGATAACCTCTGATTTAATAAAATTACAAGTTTCCTCACCTTGAAAGGTTAACGTAATTGTTAAAATGGAATTTTAGGGAGAGTGAGAGGGGGAGAACGATTTGAATAAAACCTCCATTAAAATTATACTTAGTCAAGAGGTCTGAAAACCTATAGTTATAGCCTGATACATAATTACACTGTTTTTTTTTATTTGTAGATTTTCCTTTGCGGTTTGAGACTCCGATCATTGACGCAATGTACAGCGACACCAGCGAAGACATGCGCACTCAGTTATACCTTTCCGCGTTTATTCCGGATTTCGACGACAGCAGCTACAATGAAAATTTCACCTTGAAACTCTTCATCGATGAAGTTCCCCATGGATTTACCTTCAGTAAAGGAAACCAGAGTGGGAATCACGTCACGTTGGAGCATGAGGAGTTTGGTGATATTTGGATGACGCCTGAAAAAGACTTTTCAGGAGTCGTCAGATTTAATATCACTGCACAAGGCGCAACACCAAGGGAAACAAAAATGGCCAGTAACCTAATCGAAATAAAGATCGAAGCCATTGCTGACATTCCGTTTCTCGATGTCAGTGTTCCATGTTATCACTGGAACAGCAGCGAAAAGATTATACCCGTAACTGTAGAAAGCCACCCGACTGACTTAGATGGTTCCGAGAATCTCACGATTATCTTCTCGGGCTTACCGAGTGGTTATCGATCATTTTACGAGAATGAAACGAAAGTTCCACCTAACTCGCCTGGCTGGTTTATTTCCTTTAATGGAACATTAAAACCCTTCATTCTGAGTGTCATCGCCATAGCCGAGGAAAACTCTAATGGAGACAAAGCAAACAAGACAGTTGCTGTTGATGTGGTATTCTGTGGTAAGGTTCATGATACCAGTGTTTTAATGACTAGATGCAAAATTCCACAAGCATGAATATCGTTTTAGTCTGACAGATAGTTTAACTAAATAAACCCCACCGCGTTAGATGTTTTCCCGCGCTTGGTACCTGATTGCACAAGTTTTCTCACGCTTTAAACTGGCGGCATATTTCGTGCGCTGGCCGCTGGGGACGGGTTTTCCTGCGCTTTCCACTAGTTCAGTACAGACATTCCCTCGCCTGCCACTGCTTACATGTCTTCCCGCGCTTTCTACCGGCCACATTTTTTCCTGCGCGTGCCACTGATTGCATGTTTTCCCGCCCTTGGCACGAGCTTGGACTACGGGCTTCCAGGTTGGCGTTGGTTACATAATTTGCTAAAAGTGCAGATTGCTTTACTAGTGCATACGACTTAGCTCTTTAATAACTTTCTTTATAGTAAGAAAACATTACAAAAAAAGATAAATAAATAAATCAATAGATGAAAATAAATATAATATTTAGAAAGGAAGTCAAATCAGCCTTAACTGGTTTTCATGCCGGTCCTCTGTCCTAGTGAAATTGAAATTTGGAGATGTTGGTTTTTAGGGAGGGAGGGAAACCGAATACCCTCGGAGCAAGGCGAGAACCAACAACAAACTCAACCCACATATGGCACTGGGCCGGAATCGAACCCGGGCCGCATCGGTGGGAAGCGAGCGCTCTCACCACTGCGCCCTCCCCGCTCCCTAAAAAGCTCTAAAGCTCTAGCTCTCTTGCCGTACAATCATGTTCGAGCTATGTTATTGCTATTGCATTCTGTGATCTGTTTTTTCCTCGAGTATGTTTAATGTTCAACTTTATCTCTCGTTGTAGTTACTTGTGAGGCGGTGAATAACTGCTCCGGACATGGAAAGTGCAGCAAAGTAAATACTTGTGAATGTGCAAGTGGATATAAAGGATCTCTGGATTGTTCATCAGGTTTGTTTTCTTCTCCCATCGTTTGATTTACGCTTTTGAAACTCATAAATCGCATGTCCTACTCTAAATCTAATTATTTGTTCTGCTCGTTTATTTTCACTAGTTTCCTGCGAAGAAGTGGGAAATTGTTCTGGACATGGAATTTGCACTGGCCCAAATATGTGCGTTTGTGATAGCGGATTCAAAAGTGTTGGCTGTTCACAAGGTAAATCATTTTTTGCTGCTCAATGCAAGTGTATTTTTGATGGATGTTAACAAAACCCAACGACCAACAGCACAAGTAGTTTTCCATACATCGTCACTGCCAAAATGTGTCAAAAATGTGTCAATATGAATGAATGAATGAATGAAAACTTTATTAATGTGTCAATGAATTTAGCTATAAATTTGCTAATTGCGGACACCTAACTTAAGTCAATAGCTAATGAACAGTTTACAAAAATTGATAAATACTTGTATACAGCATAATAATAAATACTATAAAACAATATGAAGTGATTCTGTTCACGATTTAAATAGCCTGCAGTTTGGCATTGTTGTCAATGAGGTCTGAAAGGTCAATTTTTCTTATTCTCGTATAGCATCATTTCATTGATATTTTGTGTTACAATGGAGAAGCAAAAGAGTTATGTTGTGTTACTCAAAAGAAGTACGTTGGGATCGGGAAGGAGAAATGTTTGTCCGTCGTTTATAAATGGTACACGGACCGAACGCGGCGAGGTTATTTAATGACATGCTTCTTCTTTTTATTATTTTGCCTAAATTTAAAGAGAGTTTTCTGTATTTAAGAAACAGAAAACAGGAACCGCGTTTCTATCAAGTTTTAGTATAAATCTACTAGCGTTCTACCACGAATGCTGCTCTCTGATTGGCTATGCTACTCACTATTTATTCTGATGTAGATAGTAAGTAACATAGCAGTGTGCAAACAAAATGCACAAAATGAGGGCCGCTTTTTTGCGTTTTCGAGGTCTCTGTAAAGAGGATTTAGATAAAGTTTTGGACGACTAGTAGATTTACACTAAAACAATTAGATTATCCGCTCTCGATTTCTATGCGTGCAAGAGAAGCTGACACGGGCTGCGCCCTCGTCAACTATCACGCGATAGAAATCTCGAGCTTATAATCCAGTTGTTAAATAGAAACATGATTTTAAACCAATCGGCACGCTTATTTTCTTTGGCCTATTTTTTTCTTTTTTCTTTATACTAATAGCGTATTGCCTGGATGTTGATATTTCCTTGCAGTTTCTTGTGAACTGGTAAACCACTGTTCAGATCATGGCGCATGTAGCGGACCCAATGAATGTTCTTGCTATAGCGGATTCAAAGGAATTAATTGCTCCGAAGGTATGTACCGCGGGCTCAGTTGATTTTCCCAAAGGCGAGGTCATTTTATTTGTTAAAACGTTACTGAGGGAAACTTATGTAGAAACTTTAAAAAGTCGTTCAAAATTAGCTGATGCATTGATTGTTAATGTTTTCCTTCTCATCTGAAATAGTATCTTGTGAGGAGTTGAACAACTGCGCAAATCATGGAATCTGCACTGGTCCAAACAAATGCACTTGTGAAGAAGGCTTTAAAACTGCTCCAGACTGCTCTAAAGGTACAATAATCATTACTTAGTTACTACTCAAGAGATATTATGCATATTGACGTTTTTACTATACAGCCATATAGACAAATTTTTTTGCTAAAACCCAGAAGTTTACTCGACGGCTTCTCTTTGATTTTCTCAGTGGTAAGTTAAAATGACTACATTGAAATGCAAACAGTCGGTCTAGCTAAATAGTAATAGTTTCAAAATTTCAACTATTGGTTCTTTAACCTCACCTGACATCGCTCACTCGTGTTTTCTTTATCGCTTCTAAATTCCTTCCTTATCTTTCTGAATGTAATTATAGTGACTTCTCCTTTTGTAGTTGTGAGTCTGGCCGCCTAGATTAGCTTGTAATACCTCCGGACCAGCCCACTTCTTTGCTTAATGAACCATTTTAATAAAGTTTGTAATTTTCATTTTCCGTTGTAGTTTCTTGTGAATTGCTGAATCACTGTTTATATCGCGGTAACTGTAGTGGCCCTAATGTCTGCTCGTGCCACAGTGGTTTTAAAGGATTAAACTGCTCACAAGGTATTTCATTTGTATTTTCTCAAACTCATTAATAATTCATTAAGTTCAAACGAAGGAAATCATGACCGTGACGGTATTTGGATATCTGATCTTAATTAGCGTAGATTTGCACGAGTTTATTTCTCCATTCTCTCCTTAGTTTTAGTTTCGATTGAAAAGATGTATCAAACACTCAGGGCAATGTTTCATCACATATAGAAACACAATAAAGTTCGTCAAAAATACTCCGCTACGCGTCATATTTTCAACTCTCTTTCCGGTGTTTGGATATGTGGTTAAAGACCGTCTTTCTTGTTTGATATGCTAGTATTACGTAATGTACCTCCCCAGGATTTATGAGATTGTTGCTGCATTACAGGAAATAGTTTCTTTCTATGATAAGTTTCTTAAATCTGTTTATGGACTTCATGCTATTTTAAAGCTTGGCTGGTTTAATGTTGCCATGGGTTACCACAGATCATGTCAACGTCTCTAAATTTCACACGTTTTATTTTGTAGTATCTAGTTTCTGAAAAACAA
>Ga0126339_10000414_pt1 | contig 23031 bp, 11 predicted proteins | sample OrbTmetagenome_2_FD_92532 | JGI IMG/M metagenome (GOLD analysis project Ga0126339, IMG submission 92532) | Coral microbial communities from Petempiche,Puerto Morelos, Mexico - Orbicella T R C metagenome | ecosystem: Host-associated > Invertebrates > Cnidaria > Coral | place: Petempiche,Puerto...
CCTTATAATATGATTTTTAGAATTAGGTCACCTAAGGGTATCTTTGGGCAAAATATGAGCGATTTGCCAAATGGGTCGTTGACCGGCGTTTCTCGATCCTAACAGTCAGCCATTCTTAAGTATGCGAGGAACACATGAGTTGATGAAGAACTTCAACGGTAGAAGACATGACATTGATTCAGCGAGATTGTAACGTAACGATCGCATTAACTGCTCTGGCATTAGCGGTTACGAAGAATAAGAGTTGAAAATGGATATCGAATGGAGATGACTGAATCGAAGTTGTTCAACTGAAAGACATTTATCTCCCACGCTGCGAGTTATATGCGTAAAGGAGCGGTTTCAGTGAACTAATAAGAAACCTGGCATAACAGCAGCATGTTCAATTTAAGTAACAAGAAACCCAGACCCATTTGAATGTTTGGTGAAGCTTTCTTCAGACCTACCACTGCACACGGTTAGAAAACCACTCCATGTTCCATTAGGTTGGCATGTTCTTATGGTGGATCCATTGAGAATGAATCCAGGATCACAATTAAATAGCACCCTATTGGGGAACACCGTGGAGTTACCAGAGAAGGAACCGTTCATGGGAGCAGATAAAGGACCACAGTCGACAGCTAGGAAAAAAGTAAATTCAACGGAATAAATTACCATATTCTTAAACATATAAAAATATTTCCAATGATCACGTTTTCGTCATTGATGGAAGATAAGTATGTTGAAGGAACTCAGATTTCATACTTATGCTGCTTCAATTAATGATCAGTTTTTATTAGAAACTCCACAGAAAGTAAGACGATTACGTTAAAAGCACATGATAACGTAAAATCGACTGCTGAAGGATGAAGGTTTGCATTACCGAGTTAAAAACTGAAGTCAAATATTTCTGACAAAAAAATAAATGTACTAATGGTAATAGTTTTTGACGACAAATAACAACAACGAGAAATTTTACAAAAAAACTTTCAAGTGATCGTTTTGAATGAAACGAAAACTTTAAAAAAACCTACCTTCACAGAATGTCTGATTTCCACTCCATGTTCCGTTAGCCTGACAATTTCTTACATTAGACCCCCTGAGAAGAAACCCTTCATCACAGCCAAATACTTTCTTGTTTGGAAATACGGTCAGATCTCCATTAGAAGACCCGTTTGCTGGGACTGCCAGGGAACCACAATCTTGTGCTGCATAAAGTAACATCGATGTTTTTTCAAATTATAAACAACACTTCTTTCTAAGTAAAGGATCCAATCTCACAATAGTGAAAAATAATAACAACAACAACAACAGCAACAACAACAATTTTTTGTGTGTTCTTTAGATTTGCATACAGCTGAATAACAAAATAAGTGTCACAATCAAAAATTAAAGGAAGGAAGGTTAATCAAACCTTGGCATTTTGTTTCATTGCCACTCCATGTACCATTTGTTTGACATTTCCTTAGCCAGGAGCCACTCAAGATGAAACCTTCATCACAACTGAACTTCAAGGAATTCGGGTATATAGTTTCTTTACCAACCATGGAACCATTTCGAGGAGCAAGTAGCTTTCCACAATCAATAGCTTTAACAAGAATATCATACTCAGTGAGTAACATGTATTCATTTTTTTCTGAGCATTGGACTTCAGTGAAATCCATGACCTTTGGCATACGTTTGGACGCTCTAACTTGCCAACAATAGGGAGACTAGACTAGAGACAAGCTAGGCCATTTACTGTTAGGATCATTAATTAATTCATATTAATAAAAATATGGGATAAAGTTAAGATCGGTTACACTGTTGCACCATTACTGCTTAACCACTTCAAAAACGACAACTTAAAAGACAGTCTTACCTTCACAAAACGTTTCGGAGCCATCCCAGGTTCCGTTAGATCGGCACGTTCTAATCGAGGAGCCATAAATAACAAATCCTGGATCGCACCACAATCGAACAGTGTTGGGGTACACCGTCTGATTACCAGACAATGACCCATTTAAGGGTGACTGAAGACGACCACAGTCTACGGCTAAAATAATATCCAAGGCAAGATAAAATATATAAGAACTTAATTTGCAATCTGCTTTGAACAACTCATTCAGCGCAGCTGGGGTGTGACAACTAACGTAGTCCTACCTATTCTGGGCGATACAAGTGGAATTTGTTTGCACGAGTGTAACTCTAGTTTTACTCTCACCTTTGCAAGTAGTCCCATTTCCAGTCCATAGTCCATTAGCCTGGCATTGCCTAGTTTCAGACCCCTTTAAAATGAATCCTTCATCGCACTGAAACAATACTTTATTCGGAAAAACAGATAGATTTCCAATAGCAGAACCATTGACAGGGGCACGCAGGGGACCACAATCCTTTCCTGGAAAAAATCGAAAGCAATCAAACGAAAGGTTATCTTCGTAATGAAGCAACACTCATGCACTCAATCTTCTTCCTGCTCCTGGGCGCATAACACCTTATAATGTTGCTATTTAGAAACCTCATGGCTACCTGAGGCTCCCTTCTCAGACAATGGTGATGTTCTCTACAACTCGAGCTATGAAGGCTTGTTGGTATGGTCTCGTGGTGTTCATAATGACACTTGGCTCAGCTTAGCTTAAAAACGACAGTGCAAAAGTTAATCACTCCGCTCATTGGGAAAAGATTATGCAAAGCCGCCATACATGAGATGCTACCGAGTTCTTTATAACGTAAGAAGGACAGCAACATAAATGTTTACCCAATAATTATATTATTTAAGTCATCACTTTTAAAACGAATTCATTAGCCCTCCACGTCGATATAGAAAGCCTGCGGCTTAGAAACAATTCATAAAGAAACGAATTGACGACGGCAAAACCTCGAGCTGTTGTTCTGCTTAAAGAACAATGAAAATGTACCTTCACAAAATGTGTCATAGCCACTCCAATGTTTGTTAGGTTGGCACCGTCTCTCTGCGGATCCTCTCAGAGTAAAACCATCGTCGCATCGAAAGATTACTTTGTTGGGGTATGTTGTTAAGTTCCCAGATAGTGTGCCATTCAGTGGGACTGATAAAGTGCCGCAGTCGTTTGCTAAATCAGAAATAAAGTAGAAAGCACAGATCGGAAGATTATAAAATAGAGATACTAACTGTTTTGATAAAAACTGAGTACAGAAAATGCTTTACTTAACAAACAAATGGACTGCTTTTGCCCTTCTGTTGCTCAAACAGTTATATTAAGTTTTTGTTAAACAAGAGTTCTGGGGTGCTTACCATTTACAAAAACCATCCGGTTGGAAATTTCAGGCATAAGTATTAAACAATTAAATGCGACTTTGTGTGAGAGGGAATCGCTATAAAGTATATCCACATCAGCTAGAGAGACCTAAAAGAGCAGAAAAATAGCATCATCTCAAATCACAGCCCATATTTTCTTAAGCTTCCCAAACGGAAAGTCGCGAACCATTTGATTTTCTAACTGGAATTTCCGGTTTTCCCATGTAAATGGTAAGTACCCCTGGTTAACGCTCTTTTCACCTTGACAGAGGGCGTTGGTTCCACTCCACGTTCCATTCGCCTGACACTTTCTATCGCTGGATCCAAACAGTGAAAACCCCACATCGCAGGTAAATCGCAGCGTGTGGGGATATGTGGTATTTCTACCGAAGACGCTTCCGTTTTGCGGCGCTTGCAGCTTCCCACAGTCGATAGCTGGGAGAAACAACAGAACGGTTAACTCTGACTTATTTTTGTGCAGTTTTTGTCTGTATACCGTCCGTCTGCCTGTCATTCTGCAAATCATTACGAGTCAGCAGATAATATGAATGACTTGGAAAAACTGCCACAATTTAGTATTTTGGAAGGTCGATAACCAAGATTATTTGCGCAAGAATTTTTGCGGTAGAGTGAGATCAGTACTACCAGGTTCTTTTTTATCTCACCATATGACTAACATTTTACGTTTTTCGCTTTACTTTGAAAGACAAGGCCTACCAATACAGGGTCAACGTTAAAGTGGTCCTTTGGGTGCGCCTCTGATATATCTCTGTCATGTGATCACCCAAAAATTCGATTTCAAAGATCGAAGATCTCATCTGTAGAAACGTGTTTGAACAAGGTTGTGTCACTTTGTTGTTAGAGGAGATGACGTCTGCATGATCATTAAGCCAGCTTTGCAAATAAAACAATGCAATGTTTTGCGAACAACAAGGACGCGTACAAACAATGAGTACCTGAATTTCCCAAAACAAAGTGCCATGGTTTTGAATGCACAGGAAACGAACAACTTACAGAAGCTATGAATCTTCCTGAATGTAACATCTTACCGCTGCACAAGGTCGTCAATCCACTCCATGTGCCATTTGCCTGGCACGTACGGATTGACGAACCACTGAGAATAAATCCTGGATCACATTGAAACTGTATGCTATTAGGAAATACCGTCGAGGTGCCCGATAAAGAACCATTCTTGGGAATGACCAACGGACCACAATTAACAGCTGCAAAAGAAAAGGTAAACATTGTTAGGTAGAAGATAAACAGCAAGTGGGTTAGCGACGATTTTGAATACTGTTTTTTTCGTTGTCAAAATCTATGGAAATTTAAAATTACAGAATAGAAGCAGCGTTGTTTGGTCAGTGGATTTGCTGTAAAGAGCCATTATGCAGTTGACAGCAAGTTTTATTACGCTATCGTGAGATTTCAAGCAGGGCTATTTCAGAGGGATGTTCAATTTGTACAAAGTTGCCTACTTACCATCACAATAAGTGACTTCGCCAGTCCATGTCTTATTAGCTTGACAATGCCTGACCTTGGATCCTTTTAGAATAAACCCTTCATCGCAACTAAAGGTGACAAAGTTAGGAAAGGTTGTCTTATTCCCGAGCAAGGATCCGTTTTGAGGAATGTGAAGCTTTCCACAGTCGTTAGCTGAAACACAAAAAGCCCATAGGTCATTACTGCAAGCCTCCGCAAGTAACATTGCTCTCATACTAACAATCAGTCAATACCACTTCAACAGTGCAATATGTGGTTAAATGGATGAAATTACCACGCACCTCAAATATTTGGAATAACAACGAACAACGTTGGTACCTTGGCAAACAGGATCAACACCACTCCATGTTCCATTTGTTCGGCATTTTCTCGCAGTTGAGCCAAGGAGTGTGAATCCTTCGTCACATTTGAACCTTAAAATGTTGGGATAAGTTGTCCGTTCACCGTGCACCGTTCCGTTTCTTGGTGAAGGAGGATGTCCACAATCAATAGCTGAAAATAATTGTTTTGACAGATTGTTTAAAAGGTATTATAGACTATTGTCTAAGAACTCCTATTGAATATGAAATTTGGTGCCAACCTGTACACGTGGTATTGTATCCACTCCAATTTCCATTGGCTTGACAAGTTCTCTTGGACGACCCTCCCAAAAGAAATCCAGGGTCACATGCGAAGCGCTTTGTGTTTGGAAACACTGTCAGATCACCAGATGATGACCCATTCAATGGCACACCCAAGAACCCACAGTCAATCGCTTTAAGAAAAGAACAACAAATGTCAGAAGTTTAATGTTCTTGATTGGAGAAAATGTACTTGGAATGTATTTTTGTAACGTATATCCTCATAGGGATTCACGCTTTCTCTCACCTTTGCAAGAAGTGTCAAGTCCACTCCAGGTTCTGTTTGCCTGGCACTGTCTGATCACTGAGCCAATCAGAATAAAACCTTTGTCACAGCTGAAGATCATCTTGTTTGGATAGGTTGTCTCATTTCCAAAGGAAGAACCGTTCTTGGGTACCGCCAAGGGACCACAGTCATTCGCTAATCATAGGATGACAGAAAATAATATAACCTTTTTCAACCAACAATGCATCGACTGATCTTAGTTTGTAGACCACAGACAATGTTAAGTCTAAAACGATAACCACAGATTCACGAATAACCACAGGTTCTTTCAACCAGACAAGATCACTTAACCCTTAATCAGAGAGTTTTCAAAGGGTAACTGCACTTGTACAGAATTCATTTTTTGTAAATATTGTTCCTTCCCCATCACCAGCTTAAACGTAAACCGTTTTTATACGTTTTTATATACATTCGCTTTGTATGTGCAATAAATGTAGTCAGTGGCGTTTGTCCTTTAAATTGTCCAAGCAATATTCACGTTAAGTAGATCTTGAATACCTTGGCAACTAGTTTCATTTCCACTCCAACTCCCGTTCGGTTGGCATCTTCTCTCGGTAGGACCGTGTTGCGTAAATCCTTCATCACATAAAAACTTTAAAACATTCGGAAACGTAGTTTTTTCACCAACAAGTGTACCATTCACTGGAACTGGAAGACTTCCACAATCAACCGCTAAGGAAAACAGGTACAAATTTGTTACTTTATACAGTTTAGCTCATGGAATACAAATTTCAAATTAAAAATTGATATATGCAATCCACATTAGAAAGATATAAGAAGAGGTGAACTTTTCCACGGTCGACCAGATATAAAATAGACTATTAGACTACAGACCCTTACCATTGCAAATGGTATATATTCCACTCCATGTGCCGTTTGCTTGGCAGTTTCGAACACGCGAACCGCTCAAAATAAACCCAGTATCGCAGGAAAATCGTATGCTTTCGGGAAATACTGTAAGATCGCCATATGATGACCCATTCAAAGGAACACTTTGGCGTCCGCAATCAACAGCTACAAGAAAGTAATTAAATGGAAACAAAATGAAATTTAATGAGCAGAATCATCATCAAAATAGTATTGTATTCCCAGCATGAAACGGGACACCTAGTGGTTGTCATACCTTCGCAAGACGTTACGTTCCCGCTCCATGTTCCATCTGCTTGACATCTTCGTTTTTCTGGTCCTTTCATTATAAACCCTTCATCGCAACTAAAATTGACTTCGTTAGGAAACGTGGTTCGACCTCCGGACATTGAGCCATTCTTTGGAGTCAATAGTGGTCCGCAATCTTTAGCTAGGATAGCAAAAAAGACATTGTTGCGGTTTCTTTTCACGAATTGTCACTAACCTCCACTGGTGCATCAGATGCATCACTAAAGAAGCTTTACACTTCGCCATGTATAACGTGCACAGCGCTTAGTACTACTATATCTATTAGTATAAAGCATAAAATACATAAAAAATAATGTCTTCACATACCTTCACATGTTGTCTCCTGACCACTCCACGTCTTTTTTGCCATACAACTTCTGACGGTCGATCCTCTGAGTATGAACCCGTCATCACAGTGGAAACGCAGTTTGTTTGGAAAAGTTGTGTAATCTCCAAGTACAGAACCATTTCTTGGAGCTTGTACCTTTCCACAGTCAACAGCTAAAGGGAAAAGTTAAAATAACAGATATTGAAGACGTTCCATCAATTCAAACGGTAAGTTGATTTAGTTGAAAATCAGTTCATTTGAAACTAGTAAGCATTCGTACCCGCCTTAGCTAGTTCTGAAGACGTTTTTGCACATCTAGCCTTTGGAAGAGTAGTCAGCGAAAATTAACAAGTCTTTATGTTCAGGTAAAATTACCGAACACGATGTCAACATGACCCGAAAGCCGTCAAAGAGTTTTGACGACAAACTCATGTTCTGTATCAATCCGTCCGTCTGACCGTCTAAACGCAAAGACACGGTAGAATATGTAAAGTGAAAAACACTTTCGAGAAAAATTACCAGGCTACGAATAGTGATTTGTGACTGATGTGTTTTCGTAACAGAGCGATAGGTAACAACCAACAAATACAGTGAAGCTATATTTTTACGATAACTGCAGAAATTCCCGCGCGTTCATTGGTTCAATGTCAATAAGCGGACAGACAAATGAATTTGTAATTTATGCGATGCGTCAACGAGCGAGAGCGGACAATTTGACAATTCGGTATCCTAGAAAACAAATTGACGTCAGTTTTTCATGCGTCTGTCCTGTTATTGACAATGAATTTCGTCATAACGTGGTCAAAGTAGTCTGCAGATGCACTCGGCTATCGCCTCGTGGATCCACAGCTACTTCGACAATGTTATGACGAAATTCATCCACAATAACAGGACAGACGCATGATAAAATGACGTCAATTTGTTAAATTGAACATAAGCATAACTTAATAGACCAATTTCGATATATTAAAGTTCACCCTAACACAATAGACCTGAGCACGAGGCTCTGGGGAATACACCCCACAAACTCTGTAGTTATTCGCCAAAGCCTCGTACTGAGATCTATTGTTTTAGGTTGAATTTTAATATATCGAGATTGGTCTATTACCAAATAATTGCAAATATTGCTATCTTTGTCCTCCTCTGTTCCTACTTTGTTGCGTAAAATGTTGCACTTTATGTTCGGACGACGACGACGATGATAATAATAGAAATTATGGCGGAAATGGTTATAATAATGATGATAACGAAGATGTTCATGTATGACACACCTTAGTGCAGTTCTGACCCTCTCTCTGTCACGCAACTCCACGCTTTAAGGGAGCTCCCAATAGCGTAGAGTTACGTGACGCAGAGAAGGCTAAAACTGGACTAGACACACCTTTACAAGCAGTGTCATTTCCACTCCAAGATCCGTTTGCCAGGCAAACTCTTACAGATGATCCTTTGAGAACGAATCCTTCATCGCATTGGAAATATACCTTGTTTGGATATGTGGTGAGTTCCCCGTAAGAGGTAACATTCATTGGCATCACTAGAGGACCACATTGAACAGCTGGAAAAATAGGGAAAAAAGCGGTGTTAATGTTTCAAACCAGAAGCCTCCATTAAAATACCACTTGAATCATGCACTAGTCAAGTGTCGAGTAAGACATTTAACTTGACTAGTAAATGCCATTTATATATATCAAAAAAATACCCTTTGTACTATAACAATTTTGCTAAGAAAAAACTGTTTGACCATCTACCACTTACAATGGCTCACGTTAGCTGTTTGGTCTATCACTCTTCTTACAGTGTAAGAAGCTGTGACATATGGCTAGCTCCACGAGGGGGCAAGATGGACCAAACACTGCTCTTGATTGGCTATCCGAACAGGCAAGATGGAGCTAAATGTATCTTGCGCGCTCGGGATTGCCCTCTGTATCCCGCAAGAAAACAACGTCCTTCAGGTGTCTTAGGTCTATTTTTTTACGAGTTTATGGAACAACAAACAACTTGGCCAACATCTAACCATCTTTTAGCCTTTCTCTTACCCTTTTTTAAATAAGATTATCTATCCAGTAGACCTTTTTGACACTGTTATTAAATAACGCTTCCAATAGAATGAATGTCGGTTCGATTTCCTCACTCCAGCCCCTCCAAAATAAATATACTTCTACTTTGCATACCAGACGATATTTTTGTGCAACCAGTCTATTTCTATTCATATGAATTTCATTATGACAACACTGGGAATCTTGTAAAGTAGTATTTACTTGTAACACGAAAGTACGCATTCAACATATGAATTACCTTTACAGGATGTTTCGTTGCCACTCCATCTACCATTTGACTGACATTTTCTTGTTCGTGAGCCAATCATAACGAAGCCAATATCACAGGTAAACGATATGCTATTTGGAAAGGTTGTTTCGCGACCGTTGGAAGAACCATTCATTGGAACTGACAGGGGGCCGCAGTCTTTAGCTAAAATACAAGCATGTACAAATTCCAGAATGTCAATGTCAAATGTCAGAATGTGTTGATCTCTCTTATTTAGATTTATTTACCAAAATAAATCATACAAATTGACTCATAAACGCTCGGGGTCGAGTGCTTATTTTAAGTTTTAAGCTTCACTTTGGGTTGCTTGAACTAATACTCGACATGCAGGAAATTTTTTTTTACATCAATGAACTGGTAACTATCTTCATTTTCAAGGAAGCAGTATGTTATTTCTATGAGATCCTGTCTCAGTGGGAAACAATTATATTCGATGCGCTTTACGTTCCCTTCTCACCCCTTCGGTAGTGGCCACCGCCCTTTCACGAGACTATTATTACTTCCGTTACGTTGCCTTGCAGTACACACCTCAGAAATCCTACATCTCGCCCTTTCTGTTCTTGGCTCGCGTTGATGCCCCTTCTGTGCCCTACAGCCATATTTTAATGGTGTTCACAACTCTACTGATAAGCCATTGTAGATTTCTATTTACACACCCAGAGTAAAGAAAATGACGATGAAAGGAAACAAAGAATAGGAGGAAATTTACAGAAATAAAAATCATAGCTACGAGGTCTGCAAAATTCCAAAAAAAATTACCAATGCAGGAAGTTTGATTTCCACTCCAGATTCCAGTCGATTGGCAATATCTGACCCTAGAGCCGGCCAAGTTAAACCCATCATCGCAGCTAAATGTTATTTTATTGGGATAAGTGGTCTTGTGTCCAGTGGCAGAACTATTCGTTGGAACAGCGAGGATACCACAGTCTTTAGCTACAGCGATATCAGAACAGATGACAATGAGATGAGTACGTGTATTCAACAATTTTCCAATGGCGTTGAATGCTTTTTAATCTTGAAAATGAGAAAACGCGAGTCTGAACGCTTGTTTAGCCTAAATTAAAATTATCCTTATTTTATACAAGCTCAGAGCATGGTTTGGTTTTATATCGAGACCTGTTTTACGCTGTTGGATTGATATTACCTACGAGGAAGCAAGCATAAACATTAAGTCCTGTTAGGCTCTCTGGACGTATATGGGGCAGTAGCCATCTCTCTTTCTTTTTCTTTTTAGGCACGCAAAGCTGCTCCTTATTATTTACTATCTTTTAGGTGCACAAATTGTACTTTAGCAAGGTGCTAAGTCATTATTAATATAGAACATTTTTTTTCCTGGTATCAAATCACCACAATGCCTAACTGACTCAGATGGTGTGTGGCTATGGACCAGTTGCTCTGAATTTCATACCTTCACACGAAGCCGGAGTTCCGCTCCAAGCTCCTTCCGAGGTGCACCTCCGTAAACTTGATCCCTTGAGAATAAAGCCTTCATCACAATCGAAAGACACTTCATGGGGATACACCGTCAGATTGCCAAATATTGATCCGTTTGATGGTGCTTCAATAGGTCCACAGTCTCTGGCTACAACAAAGAGATGGAAAAATTATTTCCAGACACCCAAAACAAACAATTCTTTGGTACAGAAAATCAGACTAGGGGGTCGAAAGTGAGCAGAAGATCCATAATTCAAACGATTCAAGAAAGGTGCGGCTGAAGTAATTTGCAATAAAGCTGCGACACTGTTTCACGTGTCTTTAAAGGCAAAGCAAGAAGCCGAACTTGTCCCATAATCTGCTACTTGGGCAACAACAAAAATCTCATCTAACCTTGACAATAGGTCTCGCTGCCGCTCCACGTTGCATTAGCTTGACAATGTCTAACACGTGATCCTTTCAGTAGAAAGCCTTTTTCACAAGTAAACGTCAATGAGTTTGGAAACGTAGTCCGGTTGGGTCCGACTGAGGATCCATTCAAAGGAATCTTGACAATGCCGCAGTCTTTGGCTAAAGAATCAAAGTAGCAAAAAATGAGCAGTGTGAAATTACGACAATGAAGAAAAGATCAAACCCATTAGACAGGGTTTCCTCTCCCAAAGAGATTCCGTACCTTGACAAGACGTCTCCACGCCACTCCACTCTCCATCAGATTTACACTGTCGCACATCTGAACCTCTCAAATCGAACCCATCGTCACATGTAAACATGACCTTGCTTGGATACGTTGTTTGTTCACCACGTTTCGTGCCATTTAAAGGTACACTGATGGGTCCACAGTCTTCGGCTGATAGAAACAAAACGTAACTCTTCCGAGTTTTTATAGTTTTCCTAGCATATTACACCGCAGCCTTAGTTAGTTCCCTGCTGTTACCTAGAGGGATAGCGCTTCCTTTTCACGTAAACTGGTGCCGTAAATACTGCTATAATAATTCTTAATTATGGCAGGCGGAGCCGGCCTATTGTAATTATTAATGTGTTGGAGGCCAATTCTAGGGGTCCGTTGTTCGAGTCTTAGCTATTAGGTAAGTAAGTAAGCAAGTAAGACTTTATTTAAGGAGGGTAACACTTGACAGTAATAAAACTGATAAACTCGTGACCCTCTCCTGGTAGTGCCTTCTACGCAAAGCATTCCCCACTCTCCTCTCAGCTGCATAAGTGAACGGAGAACTGTTGGTGTAATATGCGAAATACACCCAAGGCGTAACACTAGAGACAGAGCAAAGAAGGTCCACCCATCCACTTCCAGTCGCTTTACGCTACGGAAACCGAACATCAAGTCATGAGTGTTTTGCTTTCAACTTGTCCTTAGAGACATGTTACCTTTACATCGCGTCTGCTGACCGCTCCATGTTCCATTGGTCAAACAGCTTCTCACTGTCGACCCGGATATGACAAATCCTTCGTCACAACTTAACTCTATAGAATTTGGATACGTCGTTTCCTCTCCAAATTTGGTCCCATTCTGCGGCGTGGGGACATAGCCACAGTCCACAACTAAAAAGAAAAAAAAAAAGGTTTCAATGATTTAAAAATGAGACTGTTAGAAATTATATCACTGAGATGCCCAGTTCCTCCTCATATTCAAGAAAAATTGATTTGAAATATCATTCAATAAATTCTTAAATGCTTAAAGGTATAAAAGTCAAAAAGGAATCATACAGGAAACTAAGATACCAGCAACAACAACGACAATGAATGGTAGCAGTAAGAGAAATCAAGGCAGGGATTGCAAATTTTCACATCAGTGAAAGGGATAGGAATTACCTGTGCAAGAAGTTTGATTTCCACTCCAAATCCCGGTCGACAGACATTTTCTTATTCTGGAGCCGGCCATGTTAAACCCATCATCACAGCGAAATGCTATTTCATTAGGAAACGTCGTGTCCAATCCAATGACGGAGCCATTCAACGGGACAGCAAGTGAACCACAATCTTTGGCTAAAGCGAGATAAGAGAGATCAATGTTCTTTTGAGCATGGTACGTTAAATCGACTGGATTATTTAACACCATTTACTATCTACCATTTGCTGTAAAGATAAATTTCTGTTGTAAATTAATAAAAGTAACAAGCATAAAAAAAATTAAAGTGTTTTTTTGTTTTCTTTTATACTTATCAAACTGGCTTATAATGATATGATGCTTTCAAAAGACTCAACAAGCGCGATGTCATCAAAACCACAACACGTTTTTCATGTCTGTTACCCTCTATAACCTAAAAATTATTTCAAAGTTGAAAGAAACTCTTTCTGCACCTTCACAAAAAGCTGGAGTTCCGTTCCAGGTCCCTTCCGACGTACAACTTCTTACTTTCGATCCCCTGAGGATGAACCCCCCGTCACATCCAAAGGACACGTCATGCGGATATGTCGTTAGATCACCAAGCATCGATCCATTGGCTGGGGCATGTAACGGTCCACAGTCCTTAGCTAAAGAGTGAATATGAATCGTTATTTCGATGGTTGTGCCCGTAAATAATTATACATCAAATTATAATGACGGTTAAAAAGGCGCGTTGGCCTCATGGATAGTGGATCCCAGGTTCGCAGCCCTGGCCGGGGACATTATAGTGTGTTCCCGAGCAAGACATTTTACTATCACAGTACCTCTCTCCATCCTGGTTTATAATTGGGTGTCAGCGACTTAGATGCCGGGGGTAACCCTGCGATGGACTAGCATCTCATCCAAAATTCTCGCTTGAACTATAAACCCACACTTGCGTACCACGTACCTTGACAGACGGTTTCATTGCCACTCCAAACTGCATTAGCTTCACAATGTCGCACCCGTGATCCCTTCAGTATAAACCCTGGGTCGCATGCAAATGTTAATGAATTCGGAAAAGTAGTCAGGTACAGTCCAACCAAAGATCCATTGACAGGCACTTGGAGAAAGCCGCAGTCTTTTGCTATTGGAAAAAGAATACATGACTCGAAACAGTTTTTGAGAACCAAAATATCACACCAAACCTTCTCTTCCTTTTAAAGCGTTTCATTACCTTCACAAAAGGTTTCTACTCCACTCCACTTTCCATCCGATTTACATTCTCTTACATCTGAACCTTTTAAATCAAACCCATCGTCGCACGTAAACGTCACAATGTTGGAATAAGTGGTACGGCTTCCATGTTTCGTGCCATTCAAAGGTGTCTCAATGGACCCACAATCTTTGGCTAATTTAAAAATAATATAAAAAATTAGAATAAGTAGAATATAATTGGCCTGTTAAAATTATGGTCTGTGTTTGGTGAATGGTCAATATAATTCTGATTTCACTGTTACAAGGAAAATAGCTAACAAATTAAAGTATGAAAGATGAAATGAAAGATGGTAAATTTGCAGCTCGGTGAATAAGTGATAAAGAAAGAAATGTTGCCAATAACCAATGACCTTCCGATACTGGCTGGGCACTCTAACCACGAGCTAGAGAGACTAAGCTCATATGTGACACGCGTCCTGCTAACTGCTAGAATCAGCAAATATGTGTGATAAATGAAAGATGGTAAATCTGCAGCTCGATGAATAAATGATAAAGAAGAAATGTTGCCACCAGCATGGGACAAAGAAAAAAGTCTGAGTCCCCGACAGGATTCGAACTCGTGCATAACCTCCCAGATATCGGTCGGGCCCTCTAACCACTGAGAACCTTGTAAAATGGCTTAGCTCGCCCAGAGTCTCTCTGCAGCCCAGTGTTTAGAGTGCCCAACCGGTATCTGAAAGATTATGGGTTCGAATCCTGTCGGGGACTCAGATGTTTTCTTTGTCCCATGCTTGTGGCAAGATTTCCTCTTTACTAAAGTAACACTAAATCCATTTGAAATCGTAGTTGCTGTCTACTCTTTCTAATGTGTCATGAGGGTCAATAAGTAAATTAAGAAAGGAGAAGACAGTAAAACGCGAAAATGAGAAACAACGATATTTTATGGACACAAAACTTTACATTACCTGAACAAGAGGTTTCATTACCGCTCCATATTCCATCTGAGAGACATTTTCTGATCCTGGAGCCAAATATGTTAAATCCATCATCGCAGTGAAAAGTTATTTCGTTGGGATAAGTTGTCTTTTGTCCAGTGGCAGAACCATTAGTGGGAATAGCAAGTTGACCACAATCTTTAGCTATGGGTAAACGAGAACATGTCTAAATGTGAAGGGTGTTGGTCGAGATTTGAACTTGTCGTTAACTTAACGATTTTTATACCTAATCGTACCTTGTTGGTACGCTTCGGAGGCATATCAGGAGAGTTTGGTCGCGCCATGGTCCAAAATACCCATGGCGAGACCAAATCAGCCTGATATGCTGCCGATTTTACCAAAAAGGATCGATTAGGTATTTACCGTGTCCAAATTCAGTCAGGTGAGCTTGATATCGTAGCCATGTCAGGTCAGGGACTTGATATCGCAGGATACCAGGACAGTTGACAAGGCGTCTGATTGGCTAATTGCGAATTTGGGTACGGTAATGTAAAAAATCTCTGATTGCAGTATGGGGTTTCGCGCGTGTTTATCGTTGGGCGTTGGTACGCAATTTATATTTGAAATTCCCCAAAAAATATACATATTTCTATTTCCATTTCGAGGAGAAGATAACCTTGGTCGTTGATTTTCGCAAATATCCCAACCTTTCCAAAACAATGTCACTACTACCTAACAATTTACAACACAAAACGGCAATATGAATATAAGAAATTTGATTTTCACCTCTGCAGGACGTTTCTTCTCCACTCCACCGTTTATTAGCCTGGCAGACTCGAGAAGAAGATCCCATCAAATCATGGCCATCGTCGCAGTAAAATATCACTTCATTTAAGAAAGTTGTCCTATCGCCAGTTTTGGTACCATTGTTTGGCGCCTGTAGTGGTCCACAATCAACGGCTTGGAGAAAAAAAAAAGGATTATAAATCTATTTATACGAAATGAAGACTTCCCAGAACATGAAAGACGTTTTAAAGGAGTCCCAGTTGCTTGTTTATAGTTTTTGTGAACAAATTTGACTTTTTCAGTTTAGATTACGGCAGTAACAATGAAACCGCTTGAAACTCAAGTAAAATATGCATAAAGAAAAGAAAACACAGCGGAGCAATTCTTTGAGAGCATTTCAGGCCCCGTCCACGCTACGTCGGAGGAAATTGAAAACGGAGGTTTTGCTCTGAAAACTCATCAAATGTTTCCCGTCCACACTACGGAATTTAAAAACGCAACAATCTCAGGTCATTTTGGATTTGTGTTTGAGTAAAACTCGGTCAGGGAAATCACATGCTTATCGTGACGCCATCGATTTCGAAAAGCTCCGCTTTCAAAATGTTTTCTGCCTTAGACTTTGAATGAGATCATAATGAGCGTAACCAACGCATTCCAAGTGAGAGAACTTAACTTTATGCTGAAAAGAAAGTGCAACTCAAAGAAGCTTTTGGGTTGAAAACTTTAGAAGGTATCTTGGTACTTACGTTTACAGCTGGTCTTATTTCCACTCCAGGTTCCGTCAGCTTGACATCTTCTTACAACAGCGCCTTGAATTTCGTATCCAGTATCGCAAGTGAACTTTATTGGATGCGGGTATCTTGTCGAGACTCCTGACACGGAACCATGATCTGGCAATGCTGGCTTGCCGCAGTTGATGGCTTGAAAAGGAGAGAACAAGCTTCAAAAGCAAGAGAATTCAACTCCAAAACATTGTCAACAAAGCATAACAGCACGAATGGTGGTTTACTGCAGGCACTATGGACAATATCCAATAATATTCCGTGTTTGAGTGCCTACTAAGTGTCAGTAAGCAGTCAGTCGAGCAAATTGAAATTCAGCAATGGAAGGTCGGCTGATTTTAATTCGTTTTAATGGCGAAGGTAAATTTGCGGCACATAGCAGTTTACAGGATCTAAAATACGAACGATGATAGGCGAAAATGATGAATGATAGACGAACTCATTATCAGTACCTTTACGCTTAGAGAGCAATTTACATTTTCATCAACTATTAGGGACATCATGTCACAGATTCCTGTCATTGGTACGACTTGAAAAGGAACGAACACAATATCATACGGGTGTGTAATTAAATAGATTGAAATTTTCGAACGATAGAAGATAGATGAAAAGACGGAAGAATGATACGACGGATGAACGAAAAGACGGACAGACGGACAGATAGACGGACGGACGGACGGACGAACGAACGAACGGTCTGACGGACGGACGAGTATAACTGCGAAGTTTAATAAAACCTCGTAGTTTAATAATTACACAGTAAAATAGCATTTGACGTTACTTTTCGGCATTTAAAACAATTCCCATATCATTAGTTAGTGGAAAACACTGTTACACTTATAACGTTTTACTACCTTCACACACTGTGGTGTCTCCACTCCAATTTCTGTCCGCTTGGCATTTCCTGCGGCGTGATCCACGTAAAATGAAACCTTCATCACAGATAATCTCCACTTCGCTCAGGAAGGTGGTTTCTTTACCCAATAACGTGCCGTTCATTGGAGCAGCAAGCTTCCCACAGTCAACGGCTTCACAAGAAAATGTCAACAAAAAAGTTTCAGAGCTGTTTCCAGCAATGAGTATATTATTTCTTACGTAGTTGTGAAACACGTTACAGTACCCAGTAATCAACCCGGAACCTAGAAAAGACTATAACAATATCTGAACCTATCACCGTAAAAATACGTTTCCACCACACTTGAGCGCAAGGAAAGGCGCTCAGAGCAAAATGGCCCACTCGAACACAGCTTATATTTCTGTAATCTGAAGTAACTTAAGTGTTACTGAAGTACCTCTCGGGTGTAGGTTACACACCCATCCAGTTGTCAGGTTGCGCTTTAACCGAAAAACAATTTAACTCCCTGGGTTCAGAAAGACACCATGAGAAGAAAGTGTGTTTGCCCAAGAACACAACTGATGATGCTGGTCAGCGATCTAATTCGATCTCGATCCAATTATTATTAATTTTTACTATTAATAGCTAGCGCGTCTCCCAAAAAGGGGAAAATGTAGCTTGGGTTGATAAGTAGACTAGAATGGAGTGAGGCCTGAGTGAGGGTAGGGGGTCAAATAGTCTGTGAACCGGCTCTCTAGTCGAGGATGGGGCGCAGAGAAAGCAGGAAGAAAGTGGAGAGAAGCTATTTCCTTCTCGGCTCTTCCAGCCGCGGTCAGACACTTTCCAGTTTTCGAACCCTGCCCGCGTTATTTTAATGTGTTTTTGAGCAAAACAACATCTGGTACCGATAACCCATTCACCCTCTTCAATCCATATTTGGATCAGAATGGACAACCTGGATAAATTACGCAATTCATATCAAAGAAAACTTTTATCAATAAAAATGATTACCTTTACAAACAGGCATTTCTCCGCTCCAAGTCTTATCAGCCATACAGGTCCTTGTGGAGGAACCAACCAAATCGAATCCAACATCGCAACTAAACTTTATAGTGTTGGAAAAGGTTGTGACAGTTCCAGAAGACGAGCCGTTGATAGGCGAGGTTGGAGCACCGCAGTCAACCGCTATAAGAGATGAACGTAGCTTTTCATACATAGTGTAATTAAGACGTTCAACTTAAAAGTTGATGTCGGTATCACTTCATATAGGGTATTTTTGGCAATAGGAATGGCCGTATTTCCTACAGCAGTTTATAAAGTAGGTCATTAATTTAAAAAAACTGGAATTACTTCTCTCATATAAGGTGAAGCTTCCAATATTGCTTCTAAGGAATGTCAGCATATATTTTGTCCTTTCATTTTACATTTTGGGGCGGAGAATACAAAATTAGAGCGAGGTGGCTAGTGATACGATTGCTTATCGATCAATAACGGCTGATTATTAATAAAGGAAGTTCATTACCTTCGCAGGAGGTTTTGTTTCCATCCCATCTTCCGTCCGCTTGGCAAGTTCGTTTGCGAGATCCGCGAACAATGAAGCCTTTGTCACAGTTAATCTTCACGTGGTTTGGGTATGTAGTTTCTTCCCCTGACAGCGAGCCGTTCAGCGGAATAGGGAGCCTTCTGCAATCAACGGCTGGACAAGAGAAATAGAAAGACAGCAGATAAAGAAGTGTTTTCCATTTTTTTCTTTTCCAGATAAAGTGTTAATTGGTGTGCTGCAAATTACTTTGTAATCAAGGAAGGCCGAAAGTAACCAGTTTCTTATATTTAGCTACACTATTTGAGTTTCCAGGAGACAATTAACCTAAATTATTGTATCTTGTCACGCTTGTTTAACTTCCTTTTCTGAGGCTTAGGACTTCTTACAGCACTTTTTCCTCCGTGTTTGGTGCGTTACTTCTTAATTCTCGTACTCTTGTGGTGTGTAGTTGTATAAAATGGAACACATCATCAGGTAGAGTCTTGCTGATTAGCAGTAACTTCAGCAAGTTTGCATTCGCACCAGACGGAACAAAATATGAGATTACATTGATAATATGTCTACCACAAAGGGACATATTCAAAGCACAAGTACGATCCAATCGCACGGACGCTAAGCGATGATCAAGAATGTATTTGAATTCATGTACAGCTATGGCATGAAGGATCATTTCGCTCACCACATTAATTAAACGCTAGTAGGATTTACTTACGTATGCATGACACTTCCTTCCCACTCCAGTTTTTATCCGAGGTGCACATCCTTGTTTCACTTCCTTCCAGATAAAAACCGTCATCGCATTTGAACTGAAGCGAGCTTTGAAAAGTTGTTTCGTTGCCCATAAATGATCCATTCTTCGGACGAGGCGGAAAACCACAGTTTACAACTGAAATGAGATTAATTCGGATTTCTAACTAGTGAAAATAAAAAGGAAGCAAGTGGGAAAATAACAGACCTACGGCTTCGTTCTATCTAGATTGGGGTTCTTAGGAATTCATAGCCTGGGTCCCGAAAAGAGAAAGCAATCCTAACTCAACCCCCAGCCCTCCCTTCCTCCCACACCCAGTCCTCCACTGCACATCCTGCATTGCATTCCAAAGGCACCCAGAAAGGAAAAGGAAGGGAAAGGAAATTATAGGATGAAAAGTACTCATATTTGCCGGGCCTCTGTTAGTGGGTCCACGTGCAATTATGATGTCAAAGCAAAGTAAAATGAGATTGGTTATTCAATATCCACCATCTCAAATTTCGGTTATGTTGGAAACTTGTGAAAATGGATTGTAAAAGGCGAAAAATAATCTATGAGAATGCAGAGAGATGTTGCAGGAGAAGATGACAGCATCTCAGTCAAGAAGGCTAGGAAAAAAAGTAACAAATTTGGGTGAAACTTACTGTCAATGGAAGGTCAAGTAACGTGAGCACAGAATTAGCACACCATAATGTTACGATTGGGAAGTAAATACTTAGATTACAAAAGTACAAGTCCCAGGAAAAGTAGGGATTTCCGCTCTAAAAATGTCAAGGAAAGAATCGATTAGATCATGTTTTTGTTACATGAGAATAACATCTGACATTCTGCAACCCACACCTTTGCAAACTGGCTGTGTTCCAGTCCACGTTCCGTTTAGCAGACACTTGCGATCCGGTGACCCCACAAGGTCATACCCTAAGTCACAGTTGAAGAACACTACGCTATTGCCAGAATATGTTACCCCAAGCTTTCGACCATTTTCAGGAGTTCCAGGATCTCCACATCCTCCCTCTGAAAAGGGAAAAACGACACATTGACAATGAAATGCAACCGCACATTACAGGATGTCTTCGAACACCGTGACAAGTGGTATATAAACAAGCACTAAAAATCTGTGACCTCACGCTAGGGCGTAGCTTTGTGAACACGTTTCATGAGGCACCTGGTTTTCCTTCTCACATAATGAACATTTCTGGTAGCGGCAAAGTAAGTGATAGAGACATGTTCAACAGAGGCTGCATATTCAAGGTGCCGTAAATTTGATCTACCTGTAAATCTGTTTGCTCGTAACATGTCGATCTCTTGTGGGTCTCAGCTGTCTACCAGACAGAACAATACCAATATAAGTCATTCCAGGCTGGACATAGATTACTCACCAGTACATTTGAAAGGCAACACGGTCCATCTTCCAAGAAAGCACATTTGTGTAGCCATCCCTTCCTGGTTAAAACCTTTATTACATTTAAATGTGACTTTATATCCAGATCGGTACTTTTTACTTGGATTTGAAATGTTCGCGTTTCTTGGAATTGCCGGCTCTGGACAGTCCTGCACTGAAATCAATTGAGAGAAACGGCACGTAGTGACTATTAAGTGAGAGCCTGACTCTGCTAGCTGTGAAGTCGTATAACGAAGTACGTAACTAATAACTTACTAAACTAGCGGTAATAAAACTATATGGATTTATATGGGGACACTAATATAAAAATACTGTTTTAAAGCTAATACAATATAAAAATATAAATAAGATAAGGATGCATAACATATACGATAAAAATGTAAAAAGGCATTAAGAATCCCATAAAATGCAGTTATTACCACAACTATCAGTCGAAATATCCTAGTCAAGTTTGTGAATGTTGTTCTTAAACGCTGACAATGTCGGTGACAAGGATGCTGTTGTGTTGAAGATACGGTATATGGATATCGGAACAATAGTTAGCAATTCAACTTAAATACATGCAGATTACTTATCTTAATTTTTATGGTGAATGTCGACACACTGTGAGCACCAAGTAAACTAACTGACAGAAGCTATCTCTTCTTCTACAGCCCCACAGGGTGACAGAAATCAGTTCCACCTACAGCATCTTGGAGTGAGACCGTCCCATCGTTTTTTTGCGGTACATCTCTTGACAGGATCCGTGTTCAAATTGTATCCTTCGTTGCAAGTATAATGAGCTGTAGAGTTGTAACTTGTTCCCGTGAAATTCAGTTTTCCATTCTGTACAGAAGGTGGATTACCACATGACATACCTAGTAGCAAGACATGACAGTCACTGGGATTCTCACCGAAGTAAGGTAGGAGAGTTATTTTTTTCCTTTATTCCCAATTCAAGGCTAAAGAGTGAGGTGGCAGTCTAAAATTAAAGGAGCTCAATCACGGTATTTTGCGTTATTTTGACGACGTCTAAAATTACTCTTGAATTGAGGGAAACCTAGAAATAGTAGTTTACTAAGATAGAAAACATCAAAGAGATTATAATACACTATTATGGAACAAGGATGGTTAAGGATGGAGAAGATAGACACGGATTACAAACGACGACCTTGAAAAGTTTAGACTAATGTTTTCAAGACGCGCAACCATGACGTAGATTTTTTAACTAGTTATCTTATGAATATCGTTTTGAGGAACGACGAAATCATAGAAACATTGAACACCTATGAGAGCCAGAGAAAAAAGAAAAATCATTGAGAGGTAAACGAAGCTCGGTGTTAAAAAAGACACACTTTTCCACATCTGTGTATTTTAAAAACATATCTGCAAGAATCGATTGTCTGAAAGTGCGCCGTAAATCTAGAAATATGTGGAATAAAACAGAAGATTTGTGAACTACGCTCACAAACTGCTGGCTGGTTAAGGGTTGAAGTCCTAACCATGAAAAATTGGCCCATTTAGTCGGTAAATTTGAATTCTTGCTTTGACTTTCGTAAAAGGAGACTAACCTTTCTCCACGCAACTAAAACCACAGCTACCGTCACAAAGGCATTGATACCTGCCTGAACCACATCCGCTCTCAGGAGAGCACTCTTGAGTACATTTGGTCCGAGCCGCCCGGATAGTCCTTTTACACGAGTGAGTACCTTGACAGAACACAAAGGTAAAATCAGAATGTGGATCACATATTGGAGTAAAAATTGCAAGAATTTTGTGTATACATACGCACCATGTAACAAAGCTATACCCCTGTTTTCCAAAACAATAAATTTTCCACGTAGTATGTGGAAAGCTTGTCATTTTGCAACCTAAGCAGGGACTGCGCGGTTAGTGGTAGAACTTTAGACCGGTATGTGGAAGGTTATGGTTGATCATGAGTTCTCGTGCTAGGAAAGCCCTGAAATATTTTTTCCTGAGTATGTAGTTCGGAACTGAGTCAAGAAAATGTCAATAGAAAGTATTTGATGCATTCCTTTAGGCCAAAAGCTGCGTTACTTTTTGTTGAATTGAAATTCCCGGCCCACTCCTCTGCTAA
>Ga0126339_10000415_pt1 | contig 23027 bp, 6 predicted proteins | sample OrbTmetagenome_2_FD_92532 | JGI IMG/M metagenome (GOLD analysis project Ga0126339, IMG submission 92532) | Coral microbial communities from Petempiche,Puerto Morelos, Mexico - Orbicella T R C metagenome | ecosystem: Host-associated > Invertebrates > Cnidaria > Coral | place: Petempiche,Puerto...
CCCGCAGAAACAATTACACGAAGCAAAGTTGAAAAAGGATGAAAATTGTTGGAAATTACACCAAAAAGGTCTGTAAAACCAGTTATTTGCATGACTGGGTACCGGTTCGTCACAAAACGTAGTACGAAATCATGCAAATACATTTTCAAGAAATAGACGGGGAGACCACTTAAAGCAGCATTTAAGACAGGGACGTTATCTAAAACTGAATTTTCACCAGAATCTACGGAATCACTGATCCGCGTAACCTTCTATCGCCAAATTGAAGAACGAGGTTTATAATATTTTACTCAACCTCGTCAGTTGATTTAAGAACTGATTCCACCGACAGTGAAACAAACATTAATAAGGAAGACTTATCAAATAAACTGAAAGTCAAAATAAATGTCGTTTTTACCTGTCTGTAAAAGAACATGAGGCTGCTCGCAGATGCAATAAGGGAACTGCCACACGTCTGCCAGACGAGCAAAAGTTCCAAAGAAAACCGCGCACCAATCACATAACGCCAAAATAAGCAGAACTGTTGGCTTGAGACTGCTACACTCGCGTCGAAGGCAAAATGTGCTCGTGACGGAAAAGTTCAAAATAAACACAGTTACATCTGAATCGCATTTAACAAGCATGCTGATTCTTCTGAAAATCGGGACCGTCAAATCAATATGGTCCCAGACGGTTGAGCTGTCAAGCCCGCTGTTATTTTGATCCCCAAATGTAATCCAAAACTAAAAGACTTCTTCTTGAAGCTTAGCTAAGTTTTAACTCCAGGATCGGCCTGAAAATTTCCTGGACGAAAGCTGTGTTTCCTGGATTATAGCACTGTAGAGAATATCGAGCGAATCATGTCTGCAAGTACTTTTTTGCTAACATTTCAAAGAGCGATCTGGCCTTGTTGAAACGTAAAATAATTATGCATATTAGGTGCAAAACGAAAACCGCAGTAGTAGACAGACAATAAAAGGATGTTTTGTAGGAAGCTTTCGTCGCCATAGAATCCACTGTAAAGAGTTTTTTTCGCAGACAGACCACAAATTGATAAAGTCAAAATTTTTGAACGCAACTCTTTTCGCCGCCTTAAAACAAGATCTTAAATTAGATATAGTGCGAATCTTACGAATTTGGCAGGAGGTGAAAAACAAAACCAACTTTTACGTTAGTGAAGAGGTGGGGCTTGTTATCTTTTGACCAATTAAACTGATCTGCAATTCAGAAGGCCTTTTAACTAAAATTTTCTGTTCTGCCAATTTGCATCATTTTCCAAACCATTTTACTACCTTTGTACTTGCCTATTGTGTTGTAGAGCGTGATCCTATAGCTGTTAATGAGCCCTTGTTTGTGACCATGACACTTTCATGCGGTACTATTTTTTAAATATTTTTCAAGGTAAAATATTAGATTGTTTTTTGTTGCATAAGCTGCTTCTTTTCAGTAATTACCTCACTCTTACTCTTTCATTCTCTCTTTTGAAAGTAAACGAAGAAATGTTTAATATTTTAATTACATTTTCGGCGGAATGACAATGCCAGTTTGTGGCCTCGCTGAAAAAGAAAACTCTTAGTGTTGATAAACGATCTCGACTTTTCATAAAACGAGATGAATAATAAATAATTATGTTCTGAACAGAAAACGTCGCCTAGCAAGTGTTTGAGTTCTGGATGAATGTAAGTTATTCCAAAACCTAGCAATCTAAGTATTTTATTTCTCAGGATATAGTCAAGGCGGGTATTGAAAGCTGGTTGAGATTTTGTTCCCAAGAATCGTAATAAAAAAATTTAAAATTACTTTCGGCAAGTTCTTTCCGAGAGTGTAAGCTTCTGGAGCCTCGTTAGCTTTCATATCGAATTCTCGTCATAAAACGTCGACTTGAAATGATTTAAAATGCGCTATTGGTGGCCCAACCCCCGTTTTCCCCGCAGAAACAATCATACGAAGCAAAGTTGTAAAAGGATGAAAATTGTTGGACATTACACCAAAAAGGTCTGTAAAACAAGTCATTTGCATGACTGGGACCGGTTCCTCGCAAAACGTAGTACGAAACCATGCAAATACATTTTCAAGAAATAGACGGGGAAACCACATATACCACTATTTAAGACAGGGGATTGTCTGGAACTGAATTATCACCAGAATCTAAGGAATCACTGATCCGCGTAACCTTCCATGGCCAAATTGAAGAATGAGTTTTAAAAATTTTTAGTCAACCTCGCCAGTTGATAGAAGAACTTATCCCACAGTGAAACAAACATTAATACGCCTTATGGTTGAGGAGGTTTAAAATAAGAGGTGGTTTGCTCTGAGGATCCTTCTATTAAAATTTGACAGCTATTTCTCATGGTTTCCAGGTTTAAAGTTTGTTCAAATTGTTTATTCTTCGGCTCCACTGAGTGAGAAAGCAAACAGTCAGTGATCCAGTGCAGATTCAGTGAACAAAGATCAAATTCACTGCATTTAAATTAAATGAAAAAACAATTCTTCATCTTCAGTGTAGCGAGAAATTACCATAGGACATTTGCCTCGAAATCTTTCGCGAATTGTCGATCACAAAGTGTTTAGGCGCTGACCGCTTAAATCGGTATTAAATTTCTTATTACAAGCTGTGAAAAATTCAGAAATGTTCGTTAAAAAGTCCGAAGATTTCCTTTCATTAGCTTATCGGCAAGGAATGTTTCCACCAGAAGCAGGGAAAACCATTGGGCGTGAAGTCAATAAAAATACCGCACGCTGATTGGCTGATTTCGTCAAACACTTGTCACGATTTAAAAATAACTCGAAAATTACGTAATGCGTTTTGGTGCTCTCCCAGCGCGGGAATCTGAGAATCTCGAAAAGCGTGTGGCGTTCTCGCGAAGTTTGTTCAAGAATCTTGCTTTTTTCAAGTGGTTTGGAGATTATTATGGTGAAACCAAGCATTGGAGTTGGTTGATAACAAATCTTCTCTCGCGCTGGTGAAGTTAAGCCCCATCCGGCGTAATTGTTACACCTTACCAATGCTCTATGTTGGAATTTACACAGCATGCCTACAGCCTTCGAACACGGATCTTATTTTTAGTGTTTCTTGCATTCTTCGTGTCCACGGGTAAAACACCGCTTGTTCTAGTCACGATTATTTCGAGATGATTCGGAATTTGGGTTCTGTGTTTAGTACAAAAGTCCCGCCATTGATTTTTACCATTCCCTTGTTTTTATTTTCAACCCGGCAGGACTCACCGATGCTCATTCGAACGCGTGCACGGACGAGCAATCGACCAGAAACAGGAAGTTATTCAATTTCCGAAAGTTTGGCAACGCTTCTGAGCTGGAACAGTGTGTGGATTTCTGTTGCAGAGATGACATATGCGAGCTGGCAATTTTTTCGCGCGGATTTCGCTGTTATGGTGTGTCGTGCGACGAACCAGAACTTTGTCATAAAATATTGGATCGCTTGTTGATGGAAGATGAAAGGCAACTGGTACGGAGTACGAGAAATGCAGGTGAAGTATTTAGGAGGAAATCGCAGAGTTTGATTAATCAAAATGGTAAACTTCAGTTTAATGATAGATTTAAACGAAACTATCATAATTGTTTTCGAAGTTGCCACATTATCTACAACTATTAATATAAAGCAAAGCTTGGACTAAACTGTCAAAAACTCCTTTATCCAGGTAAGCATTGGATGAACACGTTTGATCGTCCACACGCCCCCAGTTCAAACGTCTTCATTCGACATTTTGCACGTAAGAAAACTATTCGATCGTGCAGCCTGGCCTGTTCATTCCAAACGGACACTGGAAACAGCCTTAGGCGAAAATTAAACTGCGGTTAGATATATCGTTCATGACCAAGTTTGGAGCCCCCCTGAAGAAATTTCGTTTAATGTTTATGTAGATTTATTTTTCTTCCTTTAAACTTACTAGCCTTTAAACTTAGTAAACGTTCCTACAAACTATAATAAGCAGGGTGTATGTTCTTGCGCTGATCTAACTTCCCGGGGTGGAAAGGGCGGTATGATCTTATTTGAGAGGTGTTCCCTGTCCTTGAATAACGAATTCCAAACTAACCAAGATAATCTCAATGCAGGATATATTTATTTTTCCATTTTCTTAAAAGAAAAAATAAAACATGTGATGTGGTCTTTACAAGTTTATCTAAGCGTAGTTCTTAAACTTGCAATGATTACTTATTATCTTTAAAAACGAAGGATGCCAAAATATTGGCCAATTGCAAGAAAGTATTAGCCTTGTCAAATTCGGAAAGAGAAGGATTCCAACAGTTCTCCTTAAGAAGACGAACTAGGTCTACCGAGGTTCTCTTCTTAAACAAGCCATGTGAAAAAATATTGCTTACAAAAACGCCTGTCTGGTGAATTGTTTGCTTTACTGCATAGGTCCAAAGCCTGACCAACCTTGCACTAAATTCTGTGAGCCATCGTTTCGAAATTATGATCAGAAAAGTCTGTTTAAGTAGAGAAAAATAACAAAGAAGTGATTGGAAAATAGATTCCTGGATTTCCAGTTAGATAATCATCAATTATAAGCCTAATGAATTCAGTTATTGCAAACTTGATTATTTTAAGTCCTTCAGTTACGTTATAGTTAGCCTCTTTAAAGAATGTGAAAACTTTCATCGAGGAAGTAATGTCTCCGGCTTCTCATAGAAACCTTATCGAATACAAAAGCACACATTCTTAAAATCATTTTTTCATAATCGTTCAGTTTTACCCAAAACATTGTTATCGAAGGAAGAATAAAAGATGTTTTAATTCACCGTTTGTTTTTGAAAATACACTTGAGCGTTTGTTCCCTGTTTCATGTAACTCGGCGAAGTGTAAAATTTTACTGTGAATTAAATAGCGTCACATGTTTGCAAGGTCTAGAGTGGTTTCTACAGGTGGCGGCATAGAATACCTTACAAATCCCCCTGCAGGGGTTTTCCTAACCTAATCAAGCGTTCACAAAAAAGTCATAATTGTGTTGTAAGTTCCTGCTTCTCGCGACATTTGAACAAATTTTAAACCACTGGGAAAATTATACCTAGCTGAAAATGATTGTACCGTAACTTATTCTCTGAAGATGTGTTGTAAGGTTTCAGCAGGTAAATTAAGCTACTTAGTTTGTTATTGTTTTGAAGTGGGTAAAATTAATAAGGTGGCGTTTCTCGATTTAATCAGCTGACTTTTTAAGTTTTCGTCTATCATCAAAGTCGACACATCAATTTTCCTCATTCTTTGTGAGGTAACTGCTTTGACAATGTATTGATTTTGTAAGGATAAGGTTTCTTCATTTTAAACATAAGTGTGACCGGCCCGTAAACAAGAAATATACCCTCACGCAAATTGATTTTGGAAAAACTTTAAGTTTTGTCCCTGATCACTTTCACGTTTTCAACAATCTAACTTGTAAGGCAGTATTCTCAACGTCTTAACCTTGAATTACTTGAACCAAAATGCCGGCCAGTGAGAGAAACAAATGACTAATGACTATCATTCTTACTTTTAGGAACAAAAGATTTTATCAGGCACACTTCACAAGTGGCCAACCCAAGATGTCCGCAGAGATTTGTGCCCAGTTTTCACGTCCTTCTACTTGGTACCAGTTCTCCGCACGAGTTTCGAAAACTGCGTCAGCATTCAGACGTAGGTTCAGGCCAGTGTAGTGCACAGTGTTGTAAATCACGTGGCTGTTTGTTATCTTTTATCGAAGATGAGGAGTGTTATGGCGTTACCGGAGGTAAAGCTAAAACTAACAGTACAAAGGCGATACAGGAATCCAGTATTGGTCTTCAAGTTGCCATAATTGATCGAAATAAAGGTTAGTAAAATAAAAGTTACGAAAGGCAGACTTATGAAGTGTCTTCTATGGCGAAAAGTAAAGCTTCGTCTATTCATTTTTGTTTCACAAAATTAAATCTTATCGTGTGTTAAAGCATATGACCCAAAAGGAAGAACTTCAAGAAAGGAAATGCCTTGATTACTATCTAATATTAGGAGCTATTATCTTTAGTTAGCTTTCTTACTTATATACTTGTGTGTCTTGAACGTGCGTACTACAACCCATTTGGCTAGTGCCGCTTCCAAATCAAAAGAAATTCACCCTACCTCAAATGACAAAAAGCAACAACAAAAAGATGATTATAAAAAAATTCTAATAAGTAAATAAGGTTGCTGACTGCATTGCATTTAAGTTTCATTGTCAGCTCATTAGGTGGAATTTCTAATTTTCCTTTTGTTCTGAATGAAATAATGGTTTTAATTAGTTACCTGGCAATTTGTTAGCACTCGTGCATCATGTACATCAGCACTCTGAATTGAAAACGTCTTTTTCAGGTTTTGCAAGATGACCGCTAATCATTTGTTTTCTTTTAGAGGTGTCCAGAAGCTTGGATGAAGACGAAGACCCGGATGACCTGGGTTCCGATGACAGCGACGTCAAACAGGAGGTCGCTACTCAAACGCAAGCGAAGCCACAACATCCTTCGCCCAAGGTCGAAGTAAAAGTGCAGACCACTCTAACCAACAAAATGTCATCAACCACAAATTCACCCAAAACCGTGACAAAAACAAATGGCAGCAAAGTTTCCAAGGAGCGTTATTTTCAGATTGCTCCGACGAAAGGATCTTTTCAATACCCACAGCATTTCATTACCAAATTGCACGCAGTGCATTCATCAGTTAGAGAAAACAAAATCCATTCAAAACTTTCAACTAAAAAGAGGATTATGAGACCAGATATAAAACTATTGCCACCTGCTAAAGGCTACTCGAGTCACAGAACTCAGAGAAGAAATATGAATCCGAAATCAAATCTCAAACTTGCGGAGGGAAACTTGAGCTCTGCGGCCAAGCCGATTAAAAGGGCGAACCCTTCTAAGATCAAACCTACAGCAAAGGTCACACCGGCAACAAAAGGTGGAAAAACCGCTGAAGCAAGACGTGGAGCCCAAAGCATTAGCACTGAGGGATACTCTAAGATAAAACATGATGTTAAACATCTTGAACAAACCAAAAAGACAGTTACTGTTAAAAAAGCCAGCAGGGCTAATTCTGGAGCAATGAAAACTGGCAAAGAGAATCAAGGAAATACTTTCAAAAGCTCCGTTGAAAAGTCTAATTGGTATATTCCACGGCTTACGGAAGGCTTTAGCGAGGGTTCAACCAGTGGAGATGAAGAGTGGAGTGGAGGAAATGACAATTTGGGTAGAGGAAATAGAGGTTTCAGTGGGGAAGACCTAGATTTGAGTGGAAATGATAAATACTTGAGTATAGAACATAACGATTTCAGTGGGGAAAATAGTGATTTAAGTGGGGAAGACGATTTGAGTGGAGAAGATATAGATTTTTCCGGAAAATATCACGATTTCAGTGGAGAAAATAGAGATCTAAGATTTGACGATAAAGATTCGAGTAAAAACGATAAAGATTTGATGGAAAATAATGACGTTTTGAGTGGAGACGCTAAAGATTTCCAAGAGGACAATGATGTAAAAAAGATAACTCATCGTGCAATGCAGGAAAAAACCTACGTAGGAGAAGACAAAGAAGGGCAAACGAGAGGAAAAATTGATCTTGTTAAAGATTTGGATGAGCTTGGATCGGATGAGGAGGACAGTGACCAAAGCAACAAAGAACAAAGTAAACTGGCCTCAAGAAAAGTTTCAAATTTACCACGAATAAAACACGTGACATCCGGCATATTAAACACCAAAAAGAACAGCAAAATGGACGGTTATGGACAAAGGAAATCTGAGCGAGTAAATGTTCATCAAAAACAGCAGCAAGACAAAGAAACAAAACAGGATTCAAATGTTTCAACTAGAAGGATGAGCAGACCATTACGAGGCAAAAAAAGATTAAAGAATGGCGCTAATGTTGAAACACGGCCCCGTCAGTCTGGTTTGGTAAAGCATAGTGTTATTGTTAGCTCTTTAGGAGCAAAACGTTTAAAGGATAATCTGAACGATCGAAATGGAAAAGGTCAAAAAGTAACCCACGATGTTAAAGCAAATGGCAATAGCCTTACTTCAGAACACTCGACAAAGAAAAGTACTGAAAGTAATAAACAGCTTAAAAGCAGAAAGGAAGGGAAGATTAAAACTCGACAAGACCATCAGCGACAAAGAATGATCAAGTCAACGGTAACTGCGACAAAATTCGCCAAGTTGAGTGGCCTCAAAACTGCATCTGGCCGGAGTATTAAACCAAAGGACAAGAACAGAGACACAAAAACTAGCCAGTCGCTCTCCGGTAGAACGCAGAGTGGAATGAATAAACAAGGCCAAATTATTACAAAATACAAACAGGTCACAAATAGCACAAAATACAAAATACGAGGGGCATCGTCATTGAGAAACACATTCAAAGTCATATCCCCTACGCGTGGAAGTAAAACTTCACTGAACGCTCTTGGAACAGCACACAACAATACGACAGTGTCATCCCAAAAAAGAAAAATGGAAACTTTGAAAGATGCAGTAAGAAGCCAAAAGCATTTAAAATCCAAGGATTATGAGTCATCGAAATCAGAATCCAGTCCAGGAAATTCGAATGCTAAAGGTGATAACTCGAAAACGAAACACAGGAAATCCTTGGAATCTGAAAAATTTCAGGAAAGACAAATAAGACGTGACGATCGGAAACTTACCGTGTCAGGAAGTTATAGAACAATTAGTCAAAAAGAAGGAGAACGTAAGTTTACAAATTTAAACTCCACATTGGAGGACACCGGGAATCTTATGCATTATGCACATAGAAAATTATCTCCTAAACATAAACCATCAGTGAATCGTCATGTTCAGCGTTATTTGCCCACTAAGAAGAGGGCGACGTTCGTTAAAACTACCTCTCTTTCCAAAGAAAGTCATAGGAATTACAAGACCAATCGTTCTGAAACAGTGCAAGCAAAAAGGCCTCATTTCCATCCGATGGTTCGTGTCTTACAAAAAGAGCACAAGTCTCCACATGTAAAACCGACTACTTCCAAGCATCCAACAACTGCAACTTTGAAAAAGAGATCACACGATAACTTGGTAGGCCATAAATCATTGGTAACAACACCAAGGACCCATTCTCATCACACTCTAGCTGTCCTGTCGACTGACAAGCCAGATGATGTATCTTCTAACGAAAACGTTTCCTTGGTATCTCATCCAACCTTTTCATTCAGTCCTCAGTTGATCAATAAGGAAACAAATTCCTCAGTGCGGATTCATACTTCTTCGAACAATGCATTACTTTCTCTAAAACAACGCAGTAACACAAACACTTCAGACACAAAAGCAAGCCTCTTAGCTCATTTTCATCAGGCAGACAGCAGCGGGAGTGATGGCGTCGAGTTTTCCGTAAAATCTCACGGAAAACACCACAGACGTAAGGGGAAACACGAAGAAGCCATTGATGTAGAAGATCTTGGAGACGCTGATTTTGATATAATGATGTCAAACGATATTCCTCACAAAGACTTGCCTAAAAAAGGAAAGGGTAAAAAACGAGACCAGAACCACACAAAGAAAGGTGAAGGGAAACAACGTGACACAAAGGATGATGTTAGTGGAAAGAAAAGGAAGAAAGGCAACTCGCATGAGAAAGATGAGGAGGACGACATTGACAAATCAGACACGAGTTCCGCTAAGAGCCATTCCTCTCACAAACACAAAGATAAAAGTGAAGAAATAAAGAAAAGCACCACCAACAAGCATCATTATCATCATCACTACCATCGCGAAGATGATGCTGACAAAGACCAAGATGAACAGAGAGGGGATGAAAAGGAATCACATCAACACCATCGCAAACACGACAAATCCAGAAATTCCGAACAGAACGACAGCGAGAGAAAGAATCGCCACCATAACACGCACAAGAAACACTCAAATCCTGTCAAGAAAGTCGAGAACGATGATGGTGACGACAATAGCAACATTGTAGAAGGTATCCATGCAAAACATCACCACAAGAAGGTTAAAACAGACGATAGTCGAAAGGACGATTCGGAGAATGAAGGAGAGAAGGAACACCGCCACCATCACAAGCATAAAAAGCATTATGATGATAATCATTGGGAGGGGAAGATCATTCCTGGGAAAGTGAAGCTTACTTATGAGGAGGACAGTGGCAAGAAACGACATCACAAGCATTATGCTCGAGGAGATGATGAAAACTCAGAGAGGAAGAAGGAACACCATGGGAGGAAACACACTTTGAAAGAACATGAAACCCACAGCGATAGCGACGAGGAAAGGAAAATTAAAAAACACCACAGACATTCCGAGGAAAAGACATCTCATACCCATGAGCATGAAGAAGATGATTATGAAAAGAACGAAGAGCACAAAGAATATAGAGAAGACGATGAAGACAGACATCAGTCCGAAGATCGGCATAAGGACGAAGAAAGAGAACGTGCAGAAAAAAGAACTGATGTTAACTACGAGGTGGTTAAAAAGGATCGACATGGGTTGGTTCACAAAGAAACCAATGATGATGACGATAGTGAATCTTCAAAAAGAAAACATGATAATAATGATGATGATGATGATGATAGTGATGAAAAACAAAACAGTGAGAATGACAGTGATGAAGACAAAGCCAGCGCAGACGGCGATAATGGCAGCAGTGAAAATTTGTCACATAATCGAGTAGTTTTAGGTGAGGATTCTGAAAGTGACGATGACGATGAAGACAAGCATGCAGAGGAAAGTCGTAAAAGTCATAACAGGCACGGGCACGGAAAAGAACATGGCGACAATGAGAGAGAAGATGCAGGGTACGATACAGAGGATCACGACAGTACTAGCCATGAAGAAGATAACAAATCTGCTTTTCACAACAGGCATAAACAGGAAAGACATTGGGAATCAAAACACAAACATTTCGTGTTCCATGAACAATCTAATAATGATGATGATAATGATGATGACCAAAATAATTTCAAAAACAGTAGGAGGAATTACAGAAAATCGTTTATATATCACAGGAAAAGGAACAAACAAAGGAGATTTAGACAACATCATGAAAACGAGAGGAGTAGGGAAGAGGAATTTTACAAAGATAATCAAGACGAGGAATTTCATGTTCATAAGCAACATCCGGACAACATTTCTAAACATCGTCATTATCATCACAGACCTCGCGATGGAAATGATAATGAGAACACGGAAAAGTATGACGATCGTTATGAACCAAAAGAAACACACGGCGAGGACTCCTTTAGACATGATGAAGGAGGTTATGAAAGCAACCACGAACACAACGAAGAAAAAATGCGTGACTATAAGAAACAACGCGAGGAATCAGAAAAGTTCCAGAAGCCAAATGTTGAATTTGAGGAACATAATGACAAACGCTTTCATCACGAAAAAGAGCGTCACCACAGTGGTTACATTTCTCGAGAGAGGGATCACGATGAACGGAAATTTAAGGAAGATCTACACGACAGGAACTTCCCAGACTCTCCACATCGACACGAGCAAGATGCTTACAAAGATAGATTTAGAGAAGGTGAGAGGCCAGCTGATGATGATGAAGATCACCGTGCATACTATATCGAGGGCCGCAAATATGAGCCCAGGCATAGGAAAAAGGGAGATTGGAAGCATCGCCACTTTCACGCGGTCGAAGAGCAGGACCTTGAAGGAACTGGAGGTTCATTTGATTCATCAGCGTGGATGCACGACGAGAATTCAGAGGATGATCATTATTATGGTGGCGAAGGCAACCAGGAATACCACAGAAAGAAGCACCGCAAGCATAAGCATCGTAAACACAGGCAAAGCTATGAATACTGGGCTTACAGAGAACAAAATCCATACTACTACAGTTACAACTACCACAAGTCTCGACCTCGGTATGGATATTATAAACCGCAGCTCACTGTTCGTCCTCCCCCTAGGTGGCATAAATACCACTATGGAGGTTACGGCAGATGGAAGCCAAAGCCTACTAGCTGGTACCCAAATAAGGAGCATTGGGATAGGAAACCATCTTGGAGATCATTTGAGGAGAATAAGCCAACAGACGGATACCAGTGGCACACGTTTTACAGTGACCGTGGTGGCACAAATCAACCCAAACCCACTCCTTACCCTATGGCACCTTCTCATGCCTGGCTTCCCACAAATCCAAGATGGCAACAACCCGATCAATCACAGCGAGGATTTGGAGGTGGCACTTGGTCTCCTGGCCACGGTCAGGCTCCAGAAAAACAATACAATGACTGGAGTAAACAAGGGCCATCAGCCCCATTAAATCAGGGTGCAGGCAATTACCGGCCTCAGCAAAATTCGGCTGGATTGCAGCCGTCGAGAAGTCTCGGTTCTTCCATGCCAGCCCGCCAGCAACAACCACAAGGCGTACAACCAAAGTACGTTCCTCCTACTCAACCCAATACAAATGGGGTAGTTAGCCAGACAAGGTTTCGTCCTACGGTCCGCAGGCAATATCAAGCCCCACTGCCTTCGCAAGTCTCAAGCCCCACAAATATCAGCCAAATTAAGAGTATTATGGATAAGTTGAACACGCCGCCTTCGGCTGTAGGTGATCTGCAGGCTGGCGGTGCTCCAACTGTCAATCCAGTTCCAGCACAGAACAATGCTAATAACAAAAGTGGACTCCTTAGGATGAACTTAACGTCCGATGATCAACTACAAAATAGGAATCGTCTGAATGGATTTTTTAATGAAGAAAATGGAGGAAAGAAGAAATCTGAGATCATAAGGCCAACGAATGTCAGTCATGGTCTACAAGCTGCAGGAAATTCATCTTCATCAGGTAAAAATTAGATGTACTTTTGGTTTGCTTTATAAAGTTTCTAGATTCCTTAAAAATAGTCGATCAAGTACAGAGAAAAATAGCTGGGTAGAACCTGTAATGGGACAGGGAAGGAATAGGTGGTTATTTTAATCAGGATTTTACGTCTGTTTCGTGGTCGAGGTGTTTGAACTGAGGGAGTTGGTAAGGAATTACCAAGTTCACAACATGGCGCTAATTTGGTGTATCGTGTTTACGATGACCTTGCACTTTCATCTGTTTGAATGTTTATTATCAAAGCATTAGCCGGTCATGACTTTCTCGCACACACGATAAATACTTGTGATTAACTGGGCAAAATATCAAAGAATGGGAAATCAAATTTTATACACAATGACCACACCTTCACCTCAGTTAGAGGGCAGTGTTTTCTCAGTGTACTATTTTATTTGTAAGTTTGTTTGTTTCGCTTTGTATCTCAACTCCTCCACATATTCGAGTTAATGAACATTCATATTGGAGGAAGATTTTCATTAAAAGAATATGTACTTTTATGTATTTCAAGTTACATGCATTTTTGTTGCACGCTCTTCCTTCGGCCATGTCTTATTAGTGATATGCTGTGATCACTTTCATTCCTTCTCATGTAGCAAACACTTCACACCACGTCCAACAAAATCCACCCAGTATCACCAGCACGCCAGCTAAACCTCTGCACTCCACCCAAGTAGCAAATAAGACAACTGTAAGAAACACCACCCCTACAGAGACAACAAGCAGCCACACCAGCAAGCCGACTGAACCTGCGCAGAACAGCTCCACAACAGCCACGCCCACACATACGACTACCGTTGAGCAGACCCCTCCAGGACCGAACTTTGGAGACGTCTCTCAATCTGATGACTCTTCAGGTATAGAAGTGAAAGAGTCAGAGTTATATCGTATAATAGTTAGCTAAAAGTAAAACCGTAGCTTGTTTAACATTTGTTTGGTATGAAATTCTTAACCATGATAATGACAGGCCATTCATTTCTCCTTAATAATTCAAACATGAAGGTAACGCGAGAATAAGTGAACTGATGAAAATAAATAACTCAAGCTAGGAATTCTCCTAAAATGTACATTAGATGTAAACGCACATGAGTATGGAGAAATCCTATTTGCCATAGAATTACTAGATACCAAGGTTATTCACAGAAAGATAATTCGAAATTGATTGATGTCAGACCATGTTTTTTAAAAAATCTACAATTCTCAAACAAAAACACGTTCTGCATTCACTCATCAGAAACAGGAAAGAAGCATCGCAAGTACCGAGCACCTGTCTGCATCGCAGGAAAAACCACAGATGACGTCACTCTGCTGCGAGGAAAAAGAGCAGGAAACTTCACCAACATTGGTGACGTGGGCGACTTCGAGATGTGTATCAAACGGTGCTGCCAGCACCAGAAATGCGACCTGGCCTTCAAATCCGCAGAAACTTGCTTTCTTGTCAATTGTTTCAGTAAAGAATCGTGCCAGACCTCCCCCTCTCTTGACGACATATTTAGTCCGCGGATGTGCTTTGTGACAAGGCATTTGAAAGACGACGAGAAAGGTAACCAAGCGTTACATTAATAAGGTTTCAACATATTTCACGGATTGACATCATTGTTGACTTATTTGTTTTCAAGACACTCCAGGTCAAGACAGAGATGATGAATGGAACGACAAAGTCTCCCCTTCAGGTAATATAAAGACAGAAATAAGAAATAACCACCACCTACATATAAAAAAATAAGAGTCATTCTTCCCAAAAACTAAAGGCTGGAACGGGCTTAATGGATAGGCGAACAAGAATTCCACATTCTGCATGTTAACCCTAATTTTAAATGGCCATTTTTCCACTTATATGACAAAACTTTGAACGAACATGTTTCAACCTGTCATTTTCTCATGCAGGAATTCGTGAAGTTTGTGACGTCGAAAAAGCACTTGGTTTATTGTGGAAGAAAACGATCGCAGGACGATACTCTGCTCATCCGTGCCCTCGTGGTGCTAAAGGTAAGTGAGATACCGCTGAACTAGGTCTAAAGATGATCACTGCTGGCCCACTGCAATCACGATGAAGTAATTTATCAAAAACAAAAATGCCAAAAATGCAGAACAGGACACGCTTGTTTGTTTGTTACCTTTACAATTTAACGATAAGTTTGATATACAGCGATCAATCAATAAGTATAAGTCACAAATTTTAAAGGTATCTGGGTTTATAAAAACATCCTTCGCTAATGGTTTCGACATAACTGGATCAACTGAATATAACGGTAATAAACAACTAGCTTTTTATAGTATACTCAGTGTAATCACCTCCCATCTTAACCAATCAGGTTTTGTCAAGCGACGCTGCGAAGCTGACTCAAGATGGCTGCCACCGGATTTTAGTGAATGTATTTCCAAAGATTATCAAACACTCTTCGACAAGGTGAAGCAACGTTCAGAAAAAAATCGGTTTGTACCACTCAGAGAGATATTAGTGCGCTCGTCCCGGATTGAGCAGTCCAAGTTCGAGCCCTGGAAAGGGACATTGCATTGTGTTTTTGGGCAGGACCTCTCTCCACCCAGGTGTACAAATGGGAGCTTAATGCTGGGGGTAACTCTGCGATGGACTAGCATCCCGTCCAGGGGGGAGTAGAAATACTCCTAGTCGCTTCATGCTACAGAATCTGCCATAAGCTCCGACCTGAAGGACCACTTGGCTGTTATGCAGACTTTACTTTTTACCACTCACAGACAGACAATGACTTTCATAGCAAACACCCATCAACGGGCAAAGAATTTGAACCCAAATTGTTTCTTGCACATTGTTACACGTCTCTGACCGATTACAATGGAAAGAAAACTAGTCAAATTAGCTATTCCAAGAAAATAGACTTCGTATCAAATAACCCATAGTTTGAAGTCACTTGACTATTCCCATTTGTTACAATCTAGTTTGGATCACTATAGTTGTTTCGTCACTTGAGGAGTTGAGTGACGACAGGCGCACGTTTAGATCAATTTAGCGATCTCTAAGGACTTTAACCTTTATGTCAACTAAAATAACTCCAGTCATGTTGAATTTAAGGTGCTCAGTTACGCGGTATTTTGAGTTATTTTGACCGCGTACAAATTCACCATTAAATTGAAGTAAACCTGAAAATAGTACTTCACTAAGAGAGAAAAACACCAAAGAGATAAGAATAAACCATAAAAGAACAAGGATGGTTAAGGATGGAGAAGAGTATAACGGATTACAGACGACGAACTTGGAAAAAATAGGGTACACTTTTGAAGATGGGCAGAACGCAACGCAGCTCCTTTAAAAATAAATAATCATGGCATCATTTTCTTCCATCCACAGTCGAAAAAGCTTGCCACTGGAGCCGATCCCAGCCCTCTCATCCGGGAACTCTCACAACTGACAACTCAGAACATTGACAACTCATTGATCTTTGGAGGGGACCTAGATCGAGCTACAGACATCATGGCGGCCATAGTTCAACATAACGGACAAACAGAGCTTCTGGACATGACCAGAGAAGATGTAGAGGTACACAGGGACAGTGTAAAGCTCTTGGCTTTAATTATATCATCACTGAATCGGGTGGGGGAGGGAGGGGGGGGGGTGTTCCCTCATATGGGCTATATAGGTACGGGTATAAAGGGTATGGTTGTCAGAAAGAGGGTATCGATTTTGGCCATTTTAGTCTCAAATGGGGTATAGCCTTTTCACTCTGGTCTTGAATTGTTAGAAGCTACTTTTTCATCATCACCGATAAGACCATCAACGAAAGCCCTTAACAATGCCTTAAACATCGTTCTGAACTAGTGAACTAATTATAGGGAAGGTCTAAAAGAGGGTATTGAGTCAGGTCTTAAATATACAGGGTATTGAATTTTTGGGCAGGTCACAAATAGGTGGAGAAAATCGCAGAATTTGGTCTTAAAATAGGGTAAGGGTTCTGGGAAGCGAGCCACACACCCCCACCCAAATTTTCTGGGAGTACCCCCCCCCCGGCATTGAATACTATCTGATTATTACAAAGTGCGCCAGAGTGCAACACGTAAACGAGGAAGAATTATCACTCCTTAGTAACAGAGATTATAAAGTTTGTTTCTGCCTGTCTCCACATGTACAAAACGAAGACTTTCGAAAAAAGAAAAAGCAGGTTGCCTCATTTCAATCAATTTTAATATTGCGTTTGTTTTTTAAACAGAATTTTGTACGAGCGAGCAGCAATCTTTTGGACATGACCAATCAACAAGAGTGGTCCAACATTCAAAAGGTAAAACAGAAACGAACGAACGTTCGAATTTCTTCGTGAACAACTGCTTTCTATTTCTCACTTTTCTTTAAATTTTCTTTTCCTTAACTTTTCTCGCCGATGAAATAGGCAGGGTTAAAATTAAGACCTTAACATCCCAGGCAAATTGTTTGAATAAAAAACGTAAATTCCCCAAAATAATCAAAGAAATTGTGTAAAAACGGAAAAGATAATTCTGATACCGATCTTGTTAATTTTTCAGAATAAACCGGGAACAGCAGACGTCCTTCGTTCAATGGAGATGTTCGCGCTTCAAGCAGCTATGCGCCTTCCTCGTGAGGACATGGCGGAACCGCTCATTACTAACAATATAAGTGAGTCTTGTTTTTTTTGTTTTATTATTATTATATTTTTTTTGTTGCCACTAATAAACGGAACTTGATTGAAATGATCACTTCGTCTCATAGTCATTAAGATGGACCGGAAGTCTCCTGGAGATGGCGGTTTGACCTTCCCAGACTTTTCCAACTCAAAGATAAGCCGTTGGGACGCGAGACATGACGTCATTGCGCTGCCATCGTCCGTCTTTGACCGAGGTAAGTAAACAAAATACGACTTATGAAGCTGCAATTGGGTTTGCGAACGTTGAAAAAGTTGACCTAAATTTTTCGTGCTCTAATTCGGTGGTTATTGGTCTTGGGTTGCGAAAGAGGGCTTTTTAACGTGAAGTTTGGAGTGTCTACTTTTGCGGATGGTAGGTTACTCTTAAAATTTTAGAGTATATTTGATTTGTTGATATCTTTTCAGGAGAAGTTAGCACGGCCAGCATCAGCTTCAAAAGTTTACCATATTTACTCCCGGATTCAAATGTGAGGTGAGCCGACATCACATCAAAATAAATCGATTATTGGCTTCAGATATGGTTCAAGAACTGTCTTGTTTTACATTTTAATTTAATATACTCCCGAACTTTTTTCCACAGTACCGGTCTGGGACCAAATTCCAAAGTGATATCCACGGTGTTACACCCCCACCCTCAGGAAAAGATTACCCCACCCGTGACAGTAGTCCTGAGTCATATCAAGGTGAGTACCATACTAAGTCAATCTGGTTGAATTGGAATAAATGATGATTTAGTATGTTCAGTATTGGGCTACTATATTTCATAGGTGTTGTACACATTTTTCAATCAACTAGGGCACAAAGGATGCCTATATAACCCGTCTCTTTTTTCTATTTTCTTCTCACAGCGAAGAAGAGGAAATCCCAAATGCGTTTTCTGGGACTATACATTAAAGTAAGTAGCAACGGTTCATCTGTTGACGCTTGCGCCATTTTTTTACAATGGGCAAAAATGACGCCTTACTCGAATGGCTTTTCAACAGATAAAGTATATTAGAGAAAATGACAGAACACTTACAACGCGTCTTAGGAATTAATCAACCCCCTCCCTCAAATATGGAACTTACCATCTCCAATGCGACTCTGTTGTATTGTTTTCTTAACCAGTCCCCATAGAGGAGGTGCGTGGTCATCACGTGGTTGTTGGTTAGCTTTTAGTAACCATTCCCACTCGATCTGTCAATGCAGTCATCTGTCAAACTTTGCAGTTCTGATGGATCTTTCATCTGACGAGGTAAGAGGTTCAAAGCTTAACTTTACAATCATTTTGAAAGTTCTTGGGAATATTCCATCTGTGAGACCTGAGATCATAGCACTGTGTTTTTTGTTTTGTAAACCAGGGATTAGATGTGTAGGACAGTTATGATGGAACAAATTATTAAGTTATTAGTATATTAGGTAATCGTGCAATGAGGGATTTAGGGAACGTTAATTTGGGATGATTTGGATCAGAACCAGTGACCCAAGATCACTAAGATCATGGTGCATCAAAGGAAATGATGAATCTGTGAATAGAGTGATCGTGGATCCCTGATCCAGATCCAGATTACCCCAAAGGAACGCATTCTTACACTACGAAAATTATCTCAATATTTGAAAAGAATTTTAAATATCACGAGTAGTGTAAATCCTTAATTGCTTTCATACAATTACTCATTTATAATATGACTGAGTAACTTAAGAAAGCGCGCGCGTTAATGTGCACTGCAGTGTAAATTGAAAATCAACTTTGAATTGGCCTGCTCTCAGCCAATCACAATAAAGTAATTTTCTTAGTCATAAAAGTTATTACTTAAAAATTATTATTAATAGTTAATTTGCCTTTAAACATCCTAATTTGTCTGATGTATTTCAGTAATAAATCAGCTGCCAATGTTCCCTTTCTGTTTGCAGGTTTCACAGAAAGAGCAGAAGAGGGAACGGACCATGGCCCTGATGTGGATTGGGATCCCTGTGCTGATCGTAGGAGTGATTGGTGGCCTGTATATGTCATTCAGCTGGTAAGATTGCCAAGCGACTAAGGTGTGACAGAAAGTTACTTTGATACACATTTCCATTCCCAGATACTCAGCTTAATCATCACAGTGTATTATACCACGGTTATTTTCTTAGTTATTTTCATTTGTTTTCCCTTGTATCTCGTTATCTCCTGCTTCCACTTTACTTGAATTTGAGAAATTTGGCATCCACGCATACTTACATGTATGTTTTGCCTTTTTACGAATCACAGGAATCGAAAATCAGGAATGCCAAGCACCGTAACAAGGCCTTCCGCAGCACGTAAGTGCCCCTTTCTACAGATATTTTATCGCTTTTTTAATAACAAATTATATAGTTTGGGTTTCTTCAAATTAAACCTTCCTATTTAGGACTGTTTTCATTTGTAAAGTTCTAGCTATAGAAAATACTTTTAAAGCGCAAATTGCATAATTTCAATACCAGACTGGCCATTTGAAATGATACCAAAATATTTTCTTTGTTCTGTTTGAGCTTAATTTTCATATGCCTAAAATTATTTTACATATGCCTAAAACGTTTGAAGCGTCTATTTCGTATCATGATCAGGGAAGGTTCGGACTGAATCAATATTTGATCTCAAGTAAACGTTTAACCACATCATTCATTACATTACGATAATGTTGCGCTGGTTGTGTCAGCCTTATGGAAACAAGATCATGGTGGAAACTTGAGGAAACTATGGCGTCGGAGCGGAAAACGAAATGTTAAACCAATCAACTCAGAAAATAAAAAAAGAAACGTAATAAATTTCTCTAAGCCTTGGGTTGTATTCATGTCTCTTTTATATTTATTTTTCAGTAAACGAAAAAACTGGTTTACTCGGACAGAGAGTGGTGACAAGTCAGATCCGTGAGGAATTCCCAGCCTCGCCAACACGTGACCTCTACCGCGCACTGTCTCCTGGGTATTCACCAACTGGTGATCTTGAATGGCAGGACGAGTTTGATTTTGAGATGGAGTATGGTGACCAGGGATTTAAGCAGATGCTTCTTCCTAAGTTACAGATGCTGCAGAAACAACTGATCAACGAATTTTATGATGGCGACAACATGGAGACGAAAAAAAGGAAGATACTAGAGAGCAAGGTGGGAAAATCAATTTAAATTAATGGAAAGAATTACCAAGAGATGTAGTGGAAGCTGACACCTTTCAGCAGTTTAAATCTAAGCTCAAATTGCGGTTAAATATTTAATTCTAATTGAGGATCTTAATTATAATTTTGATTTTAACATGCTTTGAGGGGAGTTTTCACATCGGGACAACCTCTTAACTTCCTTTCCTAGATGCGTCTTTCTTTATCTTTTTTTTTTTTGTTTCTTATTTTAAGTTTTTAATTATAAATCTAGTTTGCCTCTTGAATAAATAAAGTATGTAAATTGTTTAGAAATCAAAACAATTGGAATTATTGGGAAAATTGATTAATAACTCTCGGGCTAAAATTCGTCTGCTTTTTAAGTGTTGTTGACTGAATTCTTTCTTATTTCATGACCAGTTGAAGCAAAAGTCACAGATTACCGCCCAAAGCCCAGTTCAGAGCGATGCAGTTGAATCAGTCCATAGGCAAGCGGTTAGTATACTTATATCTCAATAATTATTACTTTCAGGTGTTTTCTTGTAAGACTGTTAATGTCTAGTTGTATGTTTCTATAGCGTATTTCCAATACTTTAGATCTTTAGATCGTTAAATCATTTTATCAGAGCTACCAAGATGCCACTTACAAGAACGTATACTTTAAATTTATAACTTAACATTAGGCTCCGAATCCCGCGTTCAGAAATGGAAAGTTGTAAGCATTGAGTCCCCTCATAATGCCAATTTGATGTAAATGCTTACAATTATTCACCATTTAGGTAATCATGAGTCATGTTGCTTTGTACACAGATCCAGCATAAGCCACAGATCCCAGTCCAAAGTCCAATCCAGTCCGATGTAGTTGAGTCATTTCACAAACAAACGGTAACAATCACGGTGAAATTTCAGATATTTCCTCCCTTAAGTTCGTGAACAAAATGATCCAAGACTCATAAAGTCAACACAGTATTGTAATTGTTTGAGTCGTTGACCATTCGATCAGTCTAACCGATACTCATACCACAAGTCAATTGTCCTTTTAGGCTACCCCGTTGGAAATTGATCTTACGATCGCCAAAATTACACTCCCCAACCACTCCTCTTAGGTGGCTAATTTGTCATTCCGATGACCACAAGCTCTTTCGCTAATCGTCGGAAAAACGACCTCGGTATTTCTAGTAACAAAAGGGTTATTATTTTAGGTTTTATCACCAAAATGGGGCCACTACAGTAGACCATTTCTTGTTATGGATTCAGCTGATAGTGAATCCTCAGTTAAAAAACCTTTGGTTAGAATTTTCAAACGCCATATGTATAGCTCATTTTAGTTTTGGTCCATTATACTTCAATCTGTAATCCTTCTAATCGATCTACATGCTAACACTGTGCCAACAGATCCAAGCAAATCCACAGACCACGGCCGACAGTCCTGTTCAGTGTGAAACAGTTCGAACTGTAAATAGACAAACGGTAAGATTTTCTGTATTTGAGGCCCAGTTTACACTACGCGGGAGAAATTTGAAAACGGAGGTTTCACTCTGAAAAGGCATCAAATCGTGCTATTCAGAATTGATATTTTTGTAGCTCTATCAGAAACTGAATCGCTTATGGTAATGAACAAGTAATGTAAACAAGGATTATTTTCAGTTGTTCACATATTTTTTAATTGGCGTTATGCCATTATTTGGACCTTTTACTATTTTGAACAGACCATTATAGATCAACTAATATAACCTTTCTAACCGTTTCTCACACAGAACCAAGCAAAGTCACAGACAGCACCTGAGAGACCACTAAGACAAATGGTAAGGATTTTCCAAAACATTTAGCTTACTGGTGTTTTTCCTTATACAAATTTACTATAATCTTATACATTCATTTGCACTAAAACTCATCTTATTACATGGCTAGCTTAGTGAGCGAGCAAGATGAACCGAATCCTCCACTGTGATTGGCTACCCGAGCGGGCAAGATGGCGCTATCTTGCTCACTCGGGATTACCCGTCGTGTCTCGCAAGAAAATAGTTTTTCCATATAAATCTTTTAGTGACCAAGCTTGTTCGGTCGAGATGGCTGGATATTGGCCTCGTTCTTTTTTGTGTTTTTATGGACCTATAATTATGTAAATTATACTGTTGAATTAACCCATGTTTAGTTGATAACAGAATTAATTAACCTTACAAATTCCTTCATAACTGCACTACAGCAAAGTAACCGGGTGAAAAGTTTAAAGAAAACCACTAAAATAATCAGTTTGATTCGTAGAAGACTTATTCAGGCAGAAAACTTCGAGTGAGGTTCGCGGATGAAAAGCCTCCTGGACGAAATCTCACGGATGAAGATAAAGAGCGCTTTAAACGGCTTCAAAGAATGGAGAGAAGGTATAGTTGAGAGGACTTTTCTGAAAGAAAAACGTTCTTCGACATTTGAGCCCGTGGGGGGGGGGGGGGGGGACTTTTCATTTATTAAAGGGGGGGGGGGGGCGCGACGAAGTTTTTGGGGGGTTATGAGTATTTTTTTTTTTTTTTTTTTC
>Ga0126339_10000416_pt1 | contig 23004 bp, 23 predicted proteins | sample OrbTmetagenome_2_FD_92532 | JGI IMG/M metagenome (GOLD analysis project Ga0126339, IMG submission 92532) | Coral microbial communities from Petempiche,Puerto Morelos, Mexico - Orbicella T R C metagenome | ecosystem: Host-associated > Invertebrates > Cnidaria > Coral | place: Petempiche,Puerto...
AGGTATCCATGGCAACCCTGGAAAGCAGGAACCACCCAATGAGCGTCCGCTAACCGGCACCGTCACACTGAAAGAAATTCAGTGGAAACTACTTACCTGAAGAATACTTACCCTGACCAAGAATAAAACGGGAGGGAGGAGAGGGTGCAAGAATCCGCAATGATTCACGAGCAAAGCAGTGCAACTGATCCGCAACAATCAGCAGAATACACTACAACAATCATGCAATGAACCATAAACCCCTGCAAAACCCCTGAAGGCCGCCCCACAGGTCACGTACTCCCAAACGGGGAAACCGCTGACTGCATAAGCTCATATTTAACTTGCCTAAATGATATTAGCTGGATGGGCACGCTAGCTGGCTGCATTTGCTCGAGTTTAACCTTGCCTAAATGATATTTAGCCACATTTAATTAATTAATTAACATGTTTCATTTTAAGTCCATATATAAATCCTGCCGTAATGTTGGGCGCAATCGTTTCTTTAGAGGAATAGTGAACTGTTCCGTAGATTCAATAAAAGTCAGCGTCATTTGGTTCGAGAGGAAAAAGTGAAACACCGTCACATTTATTTAAACATTGTTTCCACGTTTTTAGATATTGACGAATGTGCGAATGAGAACAATAATGACTGTGATCCCAGCGCGCTGTGTACCAACACTGAAGGATCCTACATCTGTCGCTGTCTTCGAGGCTACGAAGGGAACGGCAGAACATGCACAGGCAAGGAGAGCTTCAATTGTCACACTGCCTTGTTTGCAAAGGTTCTGAGAGTTTTAATGTCACTCCCAAAATGGATTTCTTAAATAGTTGCTTTTGTTTCTCACCGCAGATATTGATGAATGTGCAAGTCCTGAAGCAAATACCTGTCACTCTAATGCCTTGTGTACCAACACTGAGGGTTCTTACATTTGTCGCTGTCTACAAGGGTATAGTGGTGATGGGGAAAATTGTACAGGTAAAGTTACAAAGTGAGGATCATTCTTTCAAAATGCGTCCCTTTTGAAAGATCCAATATTGCTGTTTACTAATCTGTTACATGTTGTACTCTAAAAACATGTATTATACGTAAACTCTCTTATCCACAGATATGAATGAATGTGAAAATTTTGAAACAAACGATTGTGACCCCAACGCTCTTTGTAGTAACACGGAGGGATCTTACATCTGTCGATGTCTCAAAGGGTATGAGGGAGATGGCATTAATTGCACAGGTAAAGCATGGCTATTTGTCATAATGATCAACACTATATGAATGAAAGTGAGAATTCATAGTGAAATGATGATACATTTTATTTCAATATTTTCCTTTTCAGCAACTGGAGCATTAGTTTGCGATCCGCCTTGTGGAAGAAATGCAGTTTGTCAGAACAATAGTGGAATTGCTGAGTGTGTTTGTGCGGATGGTTTTAACGGTGAAGAAAATTGTACAGGTAAAGTAGGATTACACCAACTTGATGTGAACGAGAATCGGGCGATCGACGTTGAACGCGCCACTCGTTACTGATAGATAAGTTGTATTTTCCACTGGCGGAGGAACGAAATAAGTGGAAAATGTTTTCTCACACACCGCTGGGGCCTAGGTCCGAGGGGCTGTTTTTTGAGTCACGTGCTCAGTGTTGTTTGTCAGTTGCTTTTTTTCCGTCCGCCATTGCTGACGAATATTTCAGAGCCCCAGTTCCCAGCCAACCCTTCGTTTGAGTTGATAACATACACTCTGTTAGTTAGATATTCTTCAATAAGATTGTCAGCATAGAGTCTTACTAAGTTTGTATCTGTTGTTTCATATTACTGTATTTTTGCCTACATTACGTGTAATGTTAGGCTGAATTTGTTTGAGAAATAATAGAGTCAGTTGGCGGCGGTCAGCTTGACAATGGTTCCCAGAGGTGTGTGAGAAATAAGTTTACTGCCATAATACTTATCTAATAATGGTTTTTCTCTTCATTTTGCTCATCTTAGACATCGATGAATGTGAGGATGAAAACAACTGCGATTTAAACGCCCTATGTACCAACACTGACGGATCTTACATCTGTCGCTGTCTAAGAGGTTATGAGGGCGATGGCCGATATTGCATAGGTATAAATCCATTGGTGACTTATTCATTGAAATTTTCTAAGTAATTAAGTAGCAGTTACATTGTAACCCAAGGACAATACAGGATTTTAAACCCAGGTAGCGAGAATTCGCCATATTTACAGCGGTTATAGCCCGCTGATATCAAGGAATGTCGCACCCTTCTAATTTTGAGTCATATTTTTCACCGCTTAATCAAATGACCCAACGAGCTAACTAAACGTTAATTCTTCCAATGGACGTAGATGAGGATGAGTGTGACAATGCTGAAAGAAACGATTGTGACCTGAACGCCTTGTGTAACAACACTGAGGGATATTACACCTGTCGCTGTCTGAACGGATACGAGGGCGATGGTGGAAACTGCACAGGTAATGATGTTATGGTCAGGATTGGTTTGTCCTCTAAAGATCTTATTTAAGGAATAAAACGTCAGTTTCAATGTCTTCAGATACAGCAAATTATTCCGCTACTTTACGACCTCCGTATGAATTAACGCGGTTTTATTTATTTTTCCGATCCGACCCCACAAATGATCGATCCTCAGAAGGAAACATTTTCTTTTTTTACTCACCCAAACAATTTAGATGTTGACGAGTGCACCAATTCTGAAAAGAACGAGTGTGACCCCAACGCCCTGTGTACTAACACCATTGGATCTTATCTCTGTCGCTGTGTGAAGGGATATGAAGGGGATGGAAGAAAGTGCACAGGTATATGATACAGAGATTTTCTAATCCTTGCTTTGGACCCATTCTGTAGCTCGAGCTAACTTATATTGTTTGTATCTTCAGACGTCATATCTGGTTGCTCGCCATCTTGTAGTCCAAATGGGTTTTGCAAAGAAGAAGATGGACTCCCAGTATGTGTTTGTTTTTCGGGTTTCCAAGGCGATGGATACAATTGTACTGGTAATTAAGACACATTTCTTTACTCCTCTGGTCATTAACCCGTAAGTACCCCTGTTGATCTCCTTAATTGAAAAAGAAATTTTAAAAAAACATGATTGTTTACAAAAACGATCCATTGATATAGGCGGAGATAGAAAGAGCAAGGAAACAAGGCATTGAGAATTGAAGGTTACAGTTTTAACATCCCTCCACAATTCTGTTTACAAGTACTTTTTGCTCTAAAATTTTGATATCAATAAGTGTGCGAGTAACATGACAATGACGTTAATTCCATTTTCATAAACTCTGAATGAAGGATCTTATGTTTGTCGCTGTAAAAGAGGATATCGTGGACACGGTCTTGGTTCTTCATGCAGATAGCTAAAACTGGCCGCCTCTCGCAAGTCTGTACGAGAACATCATAGCAAAAGTTAAAACAACCAACATTCACTAATACAAAATTATTGGTTGCCAGATATTGATGAATGTATAAGCTCTGAAACAAACGAGTGTGATCGCAATACGCTTTGTACAAACACGGAAGGATCCTATGTCTGTCGCTGTCTTAAAGGATATCAGGGAGGGAGACGAAACTGTACCGGCAACTTCTGTAAAAAAAGAAAAATTATGTTCTGTCCTTAAATCAGATCAGGGCCGTAGCCAGAAAAAAGCTGATGACTGATTTAATGTTATTTGTTTGTTTATTTATTTGTTAGCAGTGTTTTTCTTTCCCCTTCAAAAACAACAACAACAACGGCAACAAAAACGAAAAAGAGACTGAGGCAAGTGCCTCGGTTTTCCTGTTACTAGCCACGGCGCCGCGCTTTAGGACTAAACTTTATAACATTTTTGAAGAATAGAAAAGACTGGGTATCGAGGTCAGCTTCGTATATCGGTATTGCAATTTAAGTGGTTTCTTTTTATCTTTGGTACCTCACTTCATTTCCCTGGAGATGCCAGAGTTGCCTCGCAGATGTCGCCACTCACATTATTTCCACTCGCCTTATTTAAACGCTTTCCCATTTGCTAGAAATTTTAAACTGCACAAGAAAGGATCGTAATAATTTACATCTGTACATATTTTACATAATATTGTACTTCTCTCACTGTGTTAGCGGATATGAGGGGAACGGGTGAAACTGTACAGGTACAGTGTTAATGGCCTTCAAAAGTACACCATTATTTTTTTTTCTCCTTCGAATGTACAGATATTGACGAGTGCGCTAGTGTTGCAACCAACGAGTGTGACCCTAATGCCTGGTGTACAAACACTGAAGGTTCTTACAGCTGTCGCTGTATCCGGGGCTTTAAAGGGGACGGCAAAAACTGCACAGGTGAAAAGTAAATGGTATCCGTAATATCTCAAGCAAAGGCATACTCTGAGATGTTCATGGGATCTTAACTGTTCTGGATCCAATCTAAGGCTACTTACGAGATATTACAACTCGACAGTTTATTGGAAAACTTACAAATGGTTCAGTGCTGGTACTCTCTGTGGCGCAACGCTACCCTCTCTAAAGAGAGGGTATCTTTGTCTTGAAAAGGTAGCATGATAGAGAGAGAGCCAAAACTGGACTGACAAACTATATTTCTAGAGTGAGACAACAAATGTATAAGTAGCTTTCTGTTTACGTATTTTAAATTACCCACATGCTACATTAACTGCCGTTACTAAACACTTGCTTGGCCCGTAAAGACACTGAAGTTATCAGGCATTTTGTTATATCGATACTTTTCCCTTGATCGTTGTTGATGTTGTTTCTTTAAAAGAGAACTACCTTCACTTACCGTAATGTTTTTGTCACTGTTTTCTCATAATAATATAGATGTCGATGAATGTTCCAGTAATGAGAAGAACGACTGTAACCCCAATGCCATGTGCACCAACACTGAAGGATCCTATGTCTGCAGATGCATTCGAGGTTATGAGGGTGATGGTCGAAACTGCACAGGTATTGATATTTTTCAGTGTAAATCTACATTTTGGTCTTTATCTACTCTGTTTGTTGTGCTCCCTGTGTGTGTTTGTAGACCTGGTTTCTAAGGAGACGGAGAGAATTGCACAGGTTTGAGACTTAGGCTACTAGAGGTGGACCGTATTTGCTTAATTTATCTTTCATATGATAATACTTATATACGTTTATCACAACAAAGGTGCAGTAGAATGGAAATAATTATGTTTAATTCGAGGGACATGAAAGGAGATGATAATACAGTCTCGGCCTTTCTGGTACTTATCCTTCTGGGTTATACGAAGATCGCTCTTAATTTGGTCCATCGTTTTTGAATTAACGGGAGCCCACAGGTGTCATCTGGGAGTAAGCTTTCTGTTCACCAAACCCATTTTGGATATAGACCAGCAAAAGTTCATGAAAACCAGTTCAGGAAGTAATATAATTATGTTTTCATTCAGATGTCGATGAATGTGCAAGTCCTGCATCAAACGAGTGTGATCCAAACGCTCTGTGTACCAATACTGAAGGATCATACATATGTCGCTGTCGTAGGGGTTACGAAGGAGATGGTAGAAATTGCACAGGTATCCAAGTTACTTGGCATTGAAATAGTCTCATTATTAGTAGCCGACAGAGGTACCCTCTTCGCGTTTCACCAGACTTTTACCAAATTCTTGTTAAGTGTACGTAAATTGTCGAGCAAACCACCGTCGAAAATCAATGTTGGTAAAAACAAAAGTATGCGTGGATATGTTGATAGATTTGATCTTTCTAGCTTGGGAAGGGGGAACAAACTTGAGAACATTTTTGTTATTCCACGCTAACTTTCATATATTGATAACGACGCGTTATTATTATTATTTTTTTTAATCAGACGTGGACGAGTGTGCAAGCAGCGAAACAAACGATTGTGATTCAAATGCTGTGTGTACGAACATTGAAGGGTCGTACGTTTGCAGATGCAAAAAAGGATATGTCGGAAGTGGTAAAAACTGCAAAGGTAAGAAAAGTGTATGATTTCAAAATATTTAGCCGAATTATGAAATGTTATCTGCGCTATAGCTATCTATTTTGGGATCTGAGCCGACAGCTTTAGAAGTCTATCCAAATATGGTATTTAATTTTGCTAGGAATTCAAATGATATCAACAAAAACGTACTTATTTTATTTAGACACTGACGAATGTGCAAGTGCTGAAGCAAATGAGTGTGACGTCAACGCCCTATGTACCAACACTGATGGATCCTACATGTGCCGCTGCATTCGAGGTTATGAGGGCGATGGCATAAACTGTACAGGTATTTACAAACTTTATATCTCGCAGCGTTTCATTATAGACAGCTGTAACGGGCGGCGTGAAGATGCTGCAATAGTTATTGTATTGTCATGATAACCCGTGCATATTTGTTGTTTCTTTAGCCGTGATTTCTGGCTGTTCTCCATTGTGTGACCCAAACGCGTTTTGCGATGACGGTGGTGAACTCCCTGTGTGTGTTTGCAAACCTGGTTTCCAAGGAAACGGACAGAGTTGCATAGGTCAGTTATACAGTTTTCTAAAACAGCATTCTATATTTTTGTCAGTTTTTGTGGGATACATTATTAGTTAAATACGTTTACAAAGATGAGGTTCGTAATTCGTAATTTCCGTGCACAGTAAATTAATTAATAACCCATCAACCACAACCTACCAACTAATTTCGTTTTGCAGATATTGATGAGTGTGCTAGCGCTGAAGTGAATGACTGTAGCTCCAACGCCATGTGTACCAACACTGAAGGGTCGTATGTCTGTCGCTGCAAACGGGATTATGTTGGAGATGGTAAAAACTGCGCAGGTAAAATGTCTTAGTGTTATCGACCTCTATTTCCATATTGACCTTTCATTTCAGAAAAACCTCTGATCGAACTCCTTTGGCGTAAATTGGGATCGACTGTCATAGGGAATGAACTAAAACAGGTTACAACTTTCTTTCTCAGATGTTGACGAGTGTACAAGTCCTGAAGCAAACGAATGCGACCTAAACGCCATGTGTACCAATACTGAAGGGTCGTATGTTTGTCGCTGTAAACGGGGATATGCTGTAGATGGCAAAAACTGTACAGGTAAAATATATTTGCGTTGGAATCCTCCACTGCCATTTACATTGTATGAAGCCTTCAACTTTTATATAGTACTACTCCGTTTCCAATATCCCCTAAAGTTTCATTTCTTGCGTAAGAGCTGTGGCTTGAGCTATGAGCCGTCATCAACCTACGACTTCATTGCGAAAGTGTTAAAAAAGAAAACCTGTGTTATGAAGGATAGTATTTCAACTAAAGCAGCATGGAAGAACCATTTATACTGTACTAAGTTGCATCTTAGTTATCATCGCTTGTTTTTGCAGATATTGATGAATGTTTTAGCGCTGAAGCCAACGAATGTGATTCAAACGCCATGTGTACCAACACTGAAGGGTCATATGTTTGTCGCTGTAAAAGGGGATATACTGGTGGTGGCAAAAACTGCACAGGTAAAATGTCTTAGTCTTGTAGACTTTCACTTCCATATTGACCAGTCATTTCAAAAAGCCTCTGATATGGACCGCAGTACTCCTTTGGGGTAAAGTGGACTGCCATAGGGAATGATCTCAACACGTTACAACTTTCTTCTACCAGATGTTGACGAGTGTGCAACCCCTGAAGCAAACGAGTGTGACCTGAACGCAATGTGTACCAATACTGAAGGATCTTACGTCTGTCGCTGTAGAAGAGGATATGCTGGAGATGGTAGAAACTGCACTGGTAAGTATTTTCTTAGTTTTGATTTGTTTCATTGACTTTCACAAAATTTCAGATCTCGACTTGTGTTGTGTTTTGTTAGTTTTAACCTTCCAGCCGTCACCTCTTGCTCTCCGACGTGTTCCAAATGTTTTTGTTTGTGTCTTCATTTAAACCGATTTAAAGGGAAATATCAAATGATGGACAAACCTTGCTCCCATATAACAGTCTTTTCCTCTCTTTTTATGAAGACATTGACGAGTGTGATAATGCTGAGTCAAACGAGTGCGACTCCAGTGCTCTGTGCACCAATACCGAAGGGTCTTTCGTCTGCCGCTGCCTGGTGGGATATGAAGGAGACGGAAGGACTTGTATAGGTAGTGTTTTCGTGTTTTATCGTCTGGTGCAGTGAAACTTCCCAATATGCTTCTCTCAGTTCAAAAGCCATCAACCACCCGGGATAGGTCTTATTGTGTTTTATTCCTTCTTTCGTTTCCAGATAAAGATGAGTGCGCCAATAATGAAACAAATGATTGTGACCCCAACGCCCTTTGTACCAACACTGAAGGGTCTTATGTCTGTCGCTGTCTTAGTGGATATCAGGGAGATGGTAGAAACTGCACTGGTAAATATCTTCTCATTTGCGGTTCACTGATACGGTCTAAAGTTTTAGCACTGGAAGTCATTTTTAGTTTCACTTTTCAGCGGTAATCCCTGGCTGTTCTCCACCTTGTGGTCCCAATGCTGGTTGTCAGACAAGTGGTGAATTACCTGTTTGTGTGTGTAATCCTGGTTTCCAAGGAGACGGATACAACTGTTCAGGTTGGTTTTATAATGAGTTGTGATTTGGCAAATATCCCCCACCCAAAACGTGACGGGAACGAAATCATTTTAAGTTGTTTCTCTCTTGTGCACTAAATGCAGACATTGATGAGTGCGAGAGTGTTGAGCTCCACGAATGTGACCCCAATGCCCTGTGTACTAACGTTGAGGGATTGTACATCTGCCGCTGTCTTAGAGGTTACGAGGGAGATGGTCAATTTTGCGCTGGTAAGGAATCTTGTCAGTTAAAAGACTAAGGTCCTGCTCTGTCACGCTATTTTGATTTAAGGCTAATGCACTCAAAACTGCATTTAGATGTTCTACGTTAGTTGGAAATACATATAACTTCACTAAAAAGTAATTGTTAAATCACGGCAGAGTAAAGAGTACTTAACTTTCGCTTTGACTAGCGAACGGGAAAAGAGATTGAAATTCCCTCTTACACTACAACCTCCTTTCCGACCTTCGTTTGTTTTCTATGCCCACTAAAAAAGCAATGACGATATCTTAGCATACACCCTTAAGTTGATGAAACTGTTTAGAATTTCCAGTTTTAAGTTATCATCAAGGAAAGACGTCTGTTACGTCATGTACTTGTAAAGTGAAACCTTGTTTGAGTTAAAAATACTCCGTTCTTTGACAAACGCAGATGTGAATGAATGTGAAAATGCTGAGTCAAACGACTGTGGCCTGAATACTGTATGTACCAACTCAAATGGGTCATACTCCTGTCGCTGTAAAGTTGGCTTTCAAGGTGATGGCGTAAACTGCACAGGTAAAGTTGCACTTAAGACAGGGATCCAGATGGTTGATGTTTTTTTTTATTCTTAAATGTAAAAGTGGGAATCAGAAAGCACTTGGACATTGTGCAAGTTTATAAGTAAACGTTTTCTATCCCTATGTAGATATTGACGAGTGTGCAAGTGACGAAACAAATGAATGTGACCCCAACGCCTTGTGCACCAACACCGATGGATCTTACATCTGCCGATGTCTCCTAGGCTACGAGGGAGACGGCCGGAACTGTATAGGTAAGATATTGAAGACTCGCATATAATAGGAAGAGATTTCGTGACATCAAACTCACAATTTGTTCTTGCTAAACGTAGTTTTAGGAATAGAAATGAAAGCGTTGCTGGTAAAAGCATTAGATTTCCTTTGTGTGGATAAGAGGAGTGGATACGAAATGAGAAAATGTAAGGAGAATACGCGACTCTTGTCGCACCTCCTTACACTCAGTAAGGTAAGGTAATCTTTCATTTTGACTTCTTTCAACACCGTTGAGTTTTTACTCCCCAGTTCCTGGCTGTAACCCTAAGTGCGGTGACAATTCATACTGCGTTGAAGATGATATCTTCCCATACTGTTCGTGTTCAAGTGGATACACAGGAGATGGCTACAACTGCACAGGTACTGCTGTTAGATGATTCCATAGTTAACATAGGAGAATTGTTATGAAACTTGACAAAGTGCCATGTTGCAAGTTTTTGTTCGCTTATTTTGGCCATTTTGACGTGCACATAACACGCAGTGGTTGTTTACTTCTCATTTAGGAACTAACCAAAAGAAACATTTCGGTGACCCATACCATATCTATGCCATATCCATACCATATTCATACCATACCCATACCATATCCATACGGTACTCATACCATACCCATTCCACACCCATGTGATACCCATACCATACCATAACCTTATTTATGCAAAGTAGAAAACATATCCATACCATACTAAACTTATGATGCTAACATCCATCTTTGATTATAGACATTGATGAATGTGCGAGCTCTCAAGCAAACGAGTGTGACCCCAACGCTCTTTGTACAAACACAGCTGGATCCTACCTTTGTCGGTGTCTGAACGGATACCAGGGTGATGGCAGAAACTGTACTGGTAAATTATTCCTGTAGTTGATCTTTGCTGTGGACGCCTTGGTCACCCATTCTGTTGTAACGTTTTAGCCGGCATGGCGAAATTTGGGATGTTTTTCTCTAAGCTGAATAATCCATAATGCCAACACCCATCTTTTATCCATAATTATAGATGTAGATGAATGTAAAAGCTCTGAAGCAAACGATTGTGATCCTAACGCTCAGTGTACAAATACTGAAGGATCTTATGTTTGTCGATGCCGCAGTGGTTATCAGGGTAATGGGAGAAACTGCACAGGTATAAATTGTTTCTTTGTTTTTACTTTCTTCTTTGTTATTTAAAGCATTTTTAACTGAATAATGAATTAAGTCTGACATGATTAGTCTTGTCAGTTATATATACAACTAAAGCAGTTGTGAAATTAAAGCCTGAAAAAAAATCTAGCTTTAAGGGGATTCGAGCCCATGACCTTTGCGATATAGGTGCATTGCTCTAACAACCGAGCTATTAAGCTCACTGAGAGCTGGTCACGTCGTGAGTTCGTAATATACCCGTAGATGGTGATGATACAAGTGATTATATGAAAGATCATATTTTCTTTAAGCGGAATAAACCAATACCATCTTTTGTCCTTAATTACAGATATCAATGAATGTGCAACCCCTGAAACAAACCAGTGTGATCCTAACGCTCTGTGTAACAACACTGTCGGATCCTACATCTGTCTTTGTCTTACTGGATATCAGGGTGATGGTAGAAACTGTACAGGTAATTGAGATTTGTCTTAATGGCTGTGTTATTGCTTCAGAGTTTAAACTTATTGCTTTAAAACACTTGACCATTGGATTATGCAATTCGATAGTTTTTTTTTTTTATTATTGGTTTAGCCATCATGAGTTATGGACCATTATACCATGCTCTACAAATATGACAGGCGTACGGGTGATTTTTTGGGGCGTTTTTAGTCTTATTTTAGTTTAGTTAAATCTATATTTGGGGGCCCTTTTTAATAAAACAATTATTCCACTCGCGCTTATTGGATATGAATTGATTAAAGCCAACTCGGCGCTACGCGCCTCGTTAGCTATCTACCGTCTCATATCCAACGGGCACTCGAGGAATAATTGTTAAACAACATCTACCTTTCATCCATAAACCAGATGTCGATGAATGTGCAAGTTCTGAAACAAACGAGTGTGACCCCAACGCTGCTTGTACAAACACAGTAGGATCCTACGTTTGTCGTTGTCTGAGTGGATATCAGGGTGATGGAAGAAGCTGCACAGGTAATGATTTCTTCTAGTTTTTCTTTGCTGCTAACTTCTCCACTCTTTCTGTTTTAAATTTTTAAAGTGCATGACGAAATTTGGTGTGAAGGTTTTCCAAGCTGAATAATCCATGATGCTAACATTCATCTTCTATCTATAATAGACGTAGATGAATGCGCAAGCTCAGAAACAAACGAGTGTGATCCAAATGCTCTGTGTACAAATGCAGAAGGGTCTTATGTTTGTCGTTGCCTTAGTGGTTATCAGGGCGATGGAAGAAACTGCACAGGTAAGTTGTTTCTTTGGTTTTAGCTTCTTCATCCTTGCTTAAGCCATTTTAACTGCATGACGAAATTTAACCTCTTCTTTCAAAAACAGCGATTTTTACTTCTGTCGCAAGTGAGAATGTCAAATGTTTAATTGTTGCTATCTTCAATTACAGACATTGACGAGTGTGAGAATAAAGAGCTCAAATGTGACCCTAACGCTTTGTGTACCAACACTGAAGGATCCTATGTCTGCCGTTGTCGTGGAGGATTTACAGGAGACGAGAAAATATGTACAGGTGGGGAAACTTTTGTCGGATCATTTTGGTTAATCAAAAAGTATTGTAAGGCAAAGAGATTGCAAAACTGCTGGATTTTTCGTGTACCAGTCTTTTTTGTTATCTCACCCCAACGTTGCCTAATTTCAATGTCCATACCTATCTTTTGTCTAATCACAGACATTGATGAGTGTACAAGCTCTGAAAATAACGAATGCGACCCCAACGCAGTGTGTAACAACACTGAAGGGTCCTACGTCTGTCGTTGCCTCAGTGGATACCAGGGTGATGGTAGAAGCTGCACAGGTAAATATCTGTTTGAAAGTTATGTTAAGTTATAGTATGTAAGTTGTTGTTTAGTGACCTGAAGGTTAGTGTGTGTGGGATTCTAGCCAGACAGCCTGCGATTGTGACTCTCATTAGAAAAAGATATTAGTGTCCCGCTCTCATTAAGTGGATAAAAAAGGTTTTGCTCTTTCTTTTCTCTCGAGCTGTCAAGTGCCCGTTATATATTAGTTTTGGACACTAAAAAAAGACGCCTTTATTTTTTTTTATTTTTATTCTTTACTTTGAAGGGCAGCTCTGCTTGTGCGTTTGTGACTGTAGTACAACTTAAAACGTTGTGGCCGAAGAAAAGCTGATTAAGGCGCGCACTTTCAAAGTTGCGGATCATCTGCATGTAATTTGGCTGACCTGTATCACACTCTGTTTCAAACATTTGGAATAATTATTGCAATGGTTTCTTCGGTGTTGACTTCTTCGCCTTTGCTGCTTAAAACTCTTTTACCTGAAGAATCTTCGCGGTTTTTCGAAACTACATTAACAACATCTATCTTTTATCTATGATTATAGACGTTGATGAATGTGCAAGCTTCGAAACAAATGAGTGTGATCCTAACGCTCTGTGTACCAACACTGAAGGGTCGTATGTTTGCTCGTGTCTTAGCGAATATCAGGGTGATGGAAGAAATTGCACGGGTAAATATTTCTTGTAGTTATGTTTTTGATTGTGACTTCTTCACCCGTGCTGCTTAAACCATTGGCTGACGAAATTTGGTAGCTCCCTCAAACAAAGTTATTCACCTCAAAATCTATCTTTTGTATTAATCACAGACATCAGTATATGTGCAACCCTGGAAACAAAGGAGTGTCTCGCAAAAGATTTATGAGACTATCATTTTCTGCATGGCGTCCCGCGCATGTCTTTGTTTGTAGTTGATAAAAGTATTTTACAATTTTAGACATCGACGAATGCGCTGATGAGGAACAAAACGACTGTGATCCAAACGCCAAGTGTAGTAACATTGTCGGATCCTACATCTGTCGCTGTCTCAAAGGATTCGAGGGAGATGGTAGAGACTGCACCGGTAAATATCTGTTTTGTTTTATGTGTTTTATATGCAGTTAGCGAAATAGTTATTCTTGGCAAAGTTAACATTATTTTACAACATAATTTTGACGAAAAAGTAGCATGTCACTTAGTATATCATCAGATTACGGAGAGATGTATAGACAACCACACCTGTGCAGAAAAGTATGTGCTTCTCATGCAATTGTGCCCTTGGGTACAGTAGATGAGTCGGAAGGGGGCGGGAAATTGTCAAGATTGCTGTGGATGGATCAGGCTTGTAACGTCTCCCTTTGAGTAAACCCGTCATCGATCATAGTTGGCTTTAAAGGAAAATGTTATAAGGAATAGTTCACCATATGGGTTCAACTCGTATTGGGGAGTCAGTTTCGTTTCTTCGTACTACGCTGGCGACAACAAAATTTAAATCTTTCTCATTCATGTTTGGTTCTTAATTGTAGACGTAGATGAATGCGCAAGCTCTGGAACAAACGAGTGCGACCCCAACGCTTTGTGTAACAACACTGAAGGATCCTACGTCTGTAGTTGTGTTAGTGGTTATAAGGGTAATGGAAGAAACTGCACAGGTGAATTTTCTTCGTAAAGCTTTTGTTATTATTGCGCTATTGCGTCGAATTGGAGATCTAAAGCTCGAACCTTGTGTCGGAACATGCACTGCGCTTGATCTTGTGTTAAGCAAAGAAAACACAATTCTTGAGCATGGCACTTGAACTGCTCAGGCGTATAATGTAAATACCGAATAGTAGTTGGGGCGATGCGATGCGATGTAATACTAAGAGCTACCTCCGATGCACTATAGCATCTCAGTCATTGAGAGTAACAGTACAATTCGCTACTTTATGCTGAAGAAACAGGATTGTTGCGTTGTCTGTGTTAGTCCCTTAGCTTGTGGAAAAGACACGCAGGGTTTTATGTCCTCAAAACCGTCCGAGTGATCAATAGGTTAGGCGCTTTATCATTATTCTTCTCTGTGTTGTGTAGACATCGATGAATGTGAAAATGGAGAAAATTCTTGTCACGCGAATGCACTGTGTTCCAATACCCCGGGAAGTTACGTGTGCCGTTGCATTCGGGGTTTTGAGGGAGATGGCAGGACATGCGTAGGTAAGTCAGTTTATAAACATGCTTTCATCGTTCTTTATCTTAACACAGCTGTAACTCTTTTGCTCGTGATCTAAAGCTATTAACAATGTGATATGGGAATACAAATAAAGCCAAGCGTCACTACGATTTGTGCTGTTGCAAGAAGGGTAGTTTCGGCATGGGGGATTTTGATCACGAAATAAGTCGTTAACTATAGACGTTTCAAAAGAATTGCAGCACAAAACTGTTGACACTGCACTTTCTAGTGGATCGAAACGCTTATTTGAATGAATTACTAGCCTAGTTTTCCGCTTAACTTTGTTTCGATTTTACTTTCTTTAAAACAGATCGCAACGAGTGCAGGGAGAGCAACGACACATGCGCAGCTAATGAAGAGTGTGTGAACAAGCCTGGATCGTACTCTTGTACTTGTGTTCCTGGGTACACTGGAGAGGCAGGAAATTGTCAAGGTTATTTTTCGCTGTAACGTATTTTTTAATACGCTCCGTTTGATCCTAACGTTTGTTTCATTGAGCCCTTACCAGCAATGGCTATGAACACCGCAAAGTCTAAACAAGCTTACTTACACGATTGCAAAATACTGAAAAAAGAAAAGAAAACAGCTTCTTCCCTAACTTGCATTGAAAATTGAAATTTAATTTTCTTATTTTGACCCCAATTGCAGACGTCGATGAATGTGCAAGCCCTGAAACAAACGAATGTGATTCCAATGCTGTGTGCACGAACACTGAAGGGTCGTATGTCTGTCGCTGTGTAAGTGGATATCAGGGCAATGGTAAAAACTGCACAGGTAAATATTTATGCCGTAACAAATATGTCTGATGCATCTTTAGGCAACATTTCCTTAGAAAAGACCATACGCTTGATTCTTTACATAGGATGGAATTAATCCTCTGCCATGTCTGTCGTTTCTCCTCGACTTTAGACTTTGATGAATGTGCAAACCCTGAAACAAACGAATGTCACGCCAACGCTCTGTGTAACAACACAGAGGGATCCTACATCTGCCGCTGTCTTAGTGGGTATCAGGGAGATGGTAGAAACTGCACAGGTATATTTTTTGTTATATCTACTGCAAATGTGGTGGAATATTCACAACTCAAAGTTATAACTGTTGAACGTTTCAGCCATCGTTGTCGGCTGCTCCCCATCTTGTGGTCCAAATGCGAATTGCCTGGAAAGTGGCGGACGTCCTATGTGTGAATGCAGTCCTGGGTTTGAGGGTGATGGATACGTCTGTGCAGGTAGCGTTCTGTTTTCTGTTGCTTCTCCTATAACGGTACAAGACTATTTTAAGACTGCTGCTCATAATATTGTGATCAAAGTGATGAATCGCCAACTGTCCAGTAGTAAGAAGAAGGGTTAGAACCCAAATTGGTTAAAATGTATCGCGTTTATAGACGTTCTTGGGATAAATTCGTGGCAATTCATTGCATCGCAGATCAGGTACCCGCGCAGTATCATATTGCCCATAGAGTTGCCATTAGTTTCAATATACATTTTAACACTACCTAATGAAGGAGTGGTCGACAGAGAGTTGGTTCTAATTACTGAAGTCATAGATTTTATTTTACAGATATCAACGAATGTGACAATGGAGGAAATTCTTGTGACGTAAATGCGCTGTGTTCCAACACCCCGGGAAGTCACGTGTGCCGCTGTATCCAGGGTTTTCAGGGTGATGGCAGGACATGCGTAGGTAATTGTTCATACCATTATATAGAAATGCTTGATTGCATAATAACGAATTAGCCCTTAATTTTTGAACTTCTTCCACCTCATACGAAAATTTAGTTTTTTATACTTTGTTAGTTGAAGAAGAGCCTTTTTGGTGTGATATTTCGAAAGAGTGTGATTGTAGAGGGATATAATTAAGTATAGTACACGTTTTCCTGCACTAAATTTCTCATTTGCATGTAAAATGACATTGCTGCATCTTAAAATGAACGTTTGAGTGTACTTTTTCAACAGATCGCGACGAATGCAAGGAGACAAATGACACATGCGCAGCTAATGAGAACTGTGTCAACACGATCGGGTCTTACTCGCGCAGTTGTGCCCCTGGGTACACCGGAGGGGCAGGGAATTGTCAAGGCCATTTTTCTCTTGCTATTTTTAAATAAACGGACCCAGTTTGTGTTTATTTGCTTGATTGCTCTCTTTCAATACCCATATCACCACGTAGTGGAAACATCACAGCAGACGTTTCAATTAAGATTTGGTCTTGAACCCAATATAACTACTGAAATGTTTACACTTAGATCTGAAAATTAACTCTGATTCTTTAGTTCCAACGCATTTAGCCAACGGCTGCGCGGTGTTTAGAGTAAAATTTGAATGAACCATAAACCATGTTGGGACGTGTCCATCGAAAAGGAGTTTCTTTTTAAATAAAAAAGATAAAGACGGTTTGACGCCTCTGTTTGTCAAACAAACTCTTCTTGGTGGCTTCAGGTTAGTCGCTTTGAGACAGAAAATTTATCTACAGCTGCTCTGATTTCAGACATCGATGAATGTTCCAGCCCTGATACAAACCAATGTGATTCCAAAGCTCTATGTAACAACACTGATGGATCCTACATCTGTCGCTGTCTAAGTGGATATCGGGGTGATGGAAGAAGCTGCACAGGTAAATATTTGTTCTTGCGTTTTATTACAAACAAAAATTAATTCTTACTGAAGTAGCAAATTGAAAACTGGGTTCAAAAACCACATTTTACAACAGAATGCTCTCTAAGGGATATGAAGGTCAGCGATTTCGTTCATTTCACTTGTATTTTCATTTTTTCAGATATCGATGAATGTGAAAATGCAGAGAATTCTTGTCACGAGAACGCACTGTGTTCAAACACTGCTGGAAGTTATGTGTGTCGCTGCATCCGGGGTTTTGATGGTGATGGCAGGACATGCGTAGGTAAATCTTCAATTAACCGTTGAATGCATCATATTGCCGGAGAATAAAATCTTGGATAAAAGACGTATTTTTTGGTTCACCTGTTATTTCCAAGTGGAAGTCTTGCTTTGGCTTAATTAGTGGTCGAAAGTCGAAATAGGATTTACCCATTTACCCAAATAACTTTTGCTTCACTTTTCAACAGATCGAGATGAATGTAAACAGACGAATGACACCTGTGCAATTGATGAAGAGTGTGTAAACACGATTGGATCTTACTCGTGCAATTGCGCCCCCGGGTACATTGGAGAGGCAGGAAATTGTCAAGGTAATTATTTTGACTTTTACGAGAAAAATCTGGCTTTGTCATTATCTTCTCGGTGTCGTTATTTTTTCTGTACCTTAATCTGGTGTTCAAGTGTGCCAAGCGGCTTTCTGCCAGAAATGAATAAACGATCTTGAAATGAAGACGACAATTTTCAAAGAACAAACATTCATTAAAAAGTTGAATTCATTCTTAAGTTGTTTTCAAAATCACATTGTTTATATCGAGTAGTTAATGACCTAAATGCAACTCGATCAAATAAGACCTCGAATTTTAATTAGATTTATGTAAACTACTTATATTTTACTGTAAGCATTTCCATATCCATCTCACGAGGGAAGCGTTTACAGCCTTTTAAAAGATGTCGCAGAGCCCGGCGATATCTGCCATTTAGAAGGACATAAATGCAAGGGTTAAGTGATGCGTTGGAATAAAATATGAACTTAGCTGCGAAACTCAATTGGTCCATACCACAAGGAATTTCCTTATCCCACAAAAAGAAAAATAAAAAACCGATGATATCTACAGGAAATATGCAAATAACAAACAGAAGTATGATTGCTAGAATTTTCTTGGTTATTTTGGTGTTTTCTTTACGCCGGCTTTTCATGAGTGAAGACGAACATCCTTTCCAAATGGGTTTCTGTCTTCTCAAAGCCCTGAATATGAGTGAATACAGAACGGTGACGATTGCCAAAGGAATGGCGATCAAAAAAACAGATAGAATTGTAAAGTGGATCCTCAGTGCTTGTAAGTTGTCAAATGCTGGCTCAAAGCTGAAGGAGCAAATGCTGATTCCATTCACTCTTTGAAGACGCGCTATGTAAAAATAAATACCGTGTAGACCCATTGATATTAGCCATATCAGTGCAATTACAAATTTAAGTCGTTTTGGAGTGATGAAAGGCTTTCGAAAGGGTTGAACAACTCCAGTGTACCTATCCAATGTGATAACAACAATACTTTGTATCGAGACAGCGGTTGAGATCTCTTGGACGAAGTAGACAACCTTGCATAGTGTTGCACCTGATAGACCATCGATTAGCCATCCCTGGTAACCGACAAAGATTTGTGTTAGTTCTCGCGGCACTGCAAATGCCGAAAGCAACATATCGGACACAGCCATGTTTGCGATTAAGTAGTTAGTCGTAGTCCTCATGTGCTTGTTTTTCGCAACAATGGCGATGACTGCCACGTTTCCAAGAAGTGAGAGCAACATCATTACGATGTAACTTGTTGCTTTGATGACTTTTGTAGACACGGGATCTTCTTTGATGAAAGGCATGCATCTGACATCAGTCGAGTTTAGCATGGTGGTATTAATAAGAGGACCATCCATCATGTTTACTCATACCGTGAAGTGTATATAGCTCTTTAGGAAGTCAACATAATTGGCGAACTAACCCTGAGGGTTGGTTTTTACTCGGGCATAAACATAAGCCTAAGACCCCGTGCACACTACACCGGAAAAAAAATTGAAAACGGCGTTTTTCGGCACCCTGAATGCACAAATGTTTGCCGTCGACACTACGCCGGTTTTCCCCCGGTTGGAAAAGCGTTTTCGAAAAGCTCCGTTTTCGTGACGGATTAGTGTGGACGGTAGGCCTAACCGCAGAAATAAAGCTGCGTTTTCAAATTTGTCTGGCGTAGCGTGGACGGGGCCTAAGCAACACGTGCAAACGTAGTAGGGCGCCAAAAAAGGCGCTAATTGACAACCTCTTACTGACTCTGCATGCTCATGTCACTTAAACAAATGCTTATGAGCTAATGAAAACAGTCGCCCGTAGACCGCAACTTGTTTAGAGCTTTGTCAAAGAGGTGCGACAGACATAGATACAAGATAAATTGTCAACAAGTCCAACAAACATAAAAAGACGGTAAATTGATATAAGTTACGACTAAAAGGAAATTCAATAATTTATTTGTCAGTTAATTTTATCGTCCTCGATTATTTAGTTTCACAAATAACTTTTTTGTATTTGCTTAATAACATAGTCAATCATGATGGCCGGGCAATTTCGGGTACGGGCTTAAAACTTCGTAATTTCAAATTGGTTTAGTAAACGATTTAAGTAATTTTAAAATGCAGAGCACCTTTAAGCAATTTTTTAAACGGCGGAAAGAGTGTTCCGTGTAATACTGATAGGAACAGATAAGCCTAGGTAATGTGTCATCTTTAAACGATCTTTGTAGCAAATTTGAATTAAAAGAATTTTCGATGTAATATTCTCTTTTAAATGTATGTGTCCTTACATTAAGGAATCTGAAGAAAATTAGCATTTTCAATGCCTTCCGCCTATATCTTTGCCGCTTTTTTGTTCATCAGTGTTGTTAAGCAAATTTTAGAAATTCGAATAAAAGAGTACAATCACTGAAACAGTGACCACCTGAGGTGTAGAAAAGGAAAACTGTTGCTGTGTTGGATGAAAAAGCTTCTATTTTGACTAATCATTGTCGCGTCTGAACTGATCCGGCCACTTAACAGCGATATTTGGCATTTGAACGACACTTCCAAAGAGCATGCATTAAGTTCAGTGTCCAGCTGAGTCGCTACTAGAAAGAGAAAAACCAAAAGAAGCAATTATAGCCTTACGATTTAACAAATAAAGAAGCCTCGACTGTTCTCTGTTCTGTTGTAAAGCACGCAGGAAGCGGTAGAGCACGAAAGAAGTGTAGGGGAAAACACGAGACGTAGACGAGTGTTTTTCCCTACTTCTGGAGTGCTCTACCGCTTCCTAAGTGCTTTACAACAGAACAGAGCACAGTCGAGGCTTCTTTAATTGTTTTATGATAAAGAATCAGATAATTTCCCCACGCATACGGCTGAATTTTCAAACCAAACTTTATTTTCCAAACGAGCAAAAGTGGCGTCAGCCATGCACTGTTCCCTGATAAAGCACGCTAAAATAAGCCAATCACAATCGTTGTTAGAATTGTTCAAATAATTTGATTGGCTAACGAAGCGACAGCTGTCAATCACAAACTGGACTTCAGCTAAGCTTTCAGTTTCGAGTAGTTTGAGCGACTTTCGAGAGAGGAACGATGCCTTCAAAGTTCGCTTTTAAGTAAATGTTTAAATACGGATCTAAACGCAGGTAAAGGTTAACAGTCCAGAGGAATCCGGCCGTATAGTGGCCCATGAAAACGAGCACTTTTCCCGTGGAAATTACGAAACGCGGAGCTCAAAGCTTGTGGATGAAATGCGAAATGCCGAGTTGAATTTGAAAGGGCTACAGTTAGTTACGGCTTGTAGCCGCATGTAGCAAGATTGCCCGAACTAGCGTAAAAGTTAGAAAGACTTAACGGCTCCCACTAGTTCTACTCCGAGTACAGAAGAGAATATCAGAGCAAGTTTTTCACTGACCACTCGTCGGTTTACTTCGCTGAGATGACCGGAGCACGAGCGTTTCTACACTGCATGTAAGTGTTGTTTGAGCAAATGAGCATTTTTAACTGTAAATTTACAAAAATAAAGCTTCTCATCATAAACAGAAACAGTTCAATTGTTGTTTTCTGTCGTTGTTTTACTTCTTAGTATAATTTCTGCCTTCGTAACAATTATGTCTTTATCGAAGCACTGTCTAGGTTGAGAATTTGTTTATTTCGCTAGAGCTGTACATGTTTTGTCGGCGGGAATCTAGCAAAACTTGTTATTTTAGTACACTTTTAACACTACTGTTGCTAACAATGGTCTCTGTGAGCTATATTTACTGCAGAAAAATAGCTCGCTTTCACTGCGTTTGTCTAAGTCACAGGGGATGTTTAATTTGGGTCAAATTTGTCAAAATTCCGAAGAAAAAATTTGGAAGCCAACTTACCGTCATCAACCCGTGCTCTGTTCTCTGATAAAGCACGCTGTTTCAGCCAATCAGAGCGCGCGTTATATGTTATATGGAAACTTTGTGAAACTTTGAAATTCGATTACAGATGTAAGTTTGTAACGTGCAAGTTTTCAACAACAAAAAAATACACGGATTCGCTTCCTTTACTCCTGTGAGCGTTTTTGTTTTTGTTATTATTATTCAGCGTTTTTTATAGAAGATTCATTTACATCAACTCACAAAGCTAAAAAAAAATGCAGCAAGCAAAATGAGCTGAAAGGACCACAATATTGTCTTAGTTCAGGTTGCCTGTAAACAAAATGTAAGACGATTACGTTTTAGGGAAAATCTGGCAAACGCAAATTTCCGAAAAATAATGATTAATATATGTCCCTCTTCTCCATTTTCAAATTATTTGTATAAAAGCACGACAAACATAAAGATGTCTGACAGCCTGTGGCAGAGATTACCTCGGCTCTTAATGTCGAACTGTATTGTCATGCAAATATAACAAAGTTTAAGAGAAACAGGCTAGCTATTAGGTTCAACTTATAGAAAATGCCTTAAGTACGTGACTTTCATACACTTCACTGAAAATTCAAAGAAACTATCGTATCCTCTTCTGGAAAAATTTTTGAAAAAGACTATAAAACAGCACAAGACTTGCAAACACTGTCCTATGCACTGGAACACACAAAGTTGTGGACCTTAGCTTTTCTAGTTTAATTTGGGAAAAGGCCAAGTAGAAGCGAAGACGAAAACATCACAAACGTTTTGTATATTTTAATTAGAAATTACAGCACTAGTTTTCGTCAACCATTTAATGAAAATATTAATGTTTTTGCGCCAGCTCAGACGTGGTAGTCGCATTCTGAAAATGGGTCTCTTCACAAGCAAAGCCCTTTATCGAGATGGAAATTTACGTTGAAATTAATTTACTGATCTCTATAATGTTATTAATTTCAGTGAAAACAGAGCGAGCATAGAATCTTATCTTGCAACTCTCAGTCGAAACAATCTTCTTGCAACATTTTTTATCCGAAACTTATGGGCAAAAAAAAATTATTAAAAAATTATTCCAAAGAAAAATAAAAGATAAATTTGTCAAAACCGAGCGATAGAACCTATTAAAAACAGTCAAAACCCTAGTTAGTACTAGCTATACTACGAAAACTACATATGTTTTAATGTATTCATTTCGATGTCTTTTATCGCCTCCGCGCGAGGAAAATATACTTTGCCTTTGAGAATATTTCGCAGACCCTGGCGATATCTCTCATTTAGAAGGAAATAAATGCACG
>Ga0126339_10000417_pt1 | contig 23002 bp, 11 predicted proteins | sample OrbTmetagenome_2_FD_92532 | JGI IMG/M metagenome (GOLD analysis project Ga0126339, IMG submission 92532) | Coral microbial communities from Petempiche,Puerto Morelos, Mexico - Orbicella T R C metagenome | ecosystem: Host-associated > Invertebrates > Cnidaria > Coral | place: Petempiche,Puerto...
ATTCTAGAGAAACGAAGATATCTGTTTCCGTGCTTGATTTAAATGTGATTAAGATCACAACTACGGCGACATAATTTTGGTCAATCAGAACACTTGTCAGGAATAACAATCCCGCCCCTTTTCCGTGGCTGTTTACGGGAAAGGTGGACGATACTACAGATACGATATATTGTGGAAGGTAACTAATTCATCATATTGTAATTTAATCAACGTTGGTATATTGCAAAATAGGCACAATATGGCTTTTTTATGAGGTTTTCTTCATATCGTAGGTGTCGACATTTTCCAGATTTAGTTGAATTTCTCGAATTTTCCGCCACAATTCCAGTAGGTTTACTTCTTAGAGCGCGCTTTTAAAAATGTGAAAATTTGTATTTCGACATACCGCGGTATTTCAAGAGCTGGTTTCCATGAAAATGCCGATAGCATTTTTATTTTAGCTCCATAATATTCAAGCGAAAGTGGAGGAATAATTGCACAACTGTCGTTACACATGAGGCGTCCTTTTTGAAAATAAAAATATGCTGCGTCTCTGACAACGAAACGTAGAGTGCCGCATCCATTTGAATCAAGGACTGCCCGGTACAGAAATGGAAAAATTATGCGTCAAATGCTTTTGCCTCTTAGCTTTATTTAGCCTCCCACACAATACTTTGAATTTCTGAAAAATTTGGCGGGGCTGTGCGGCCCGCTTGCCAAAGCACTTACCCTATTTAAGACCAAAGTCTGCGATTTTTCTAACCTATTTATGGCCTGACCCTTAAATTAATACCCTGTTTCAGACCTACCGTACTTCTCTAGTTCAGAATGATGTTAAAGGTAATGTGAATGGTTTTAGTTGCTGGTCTTATCGATAATGATGAAAAAAGTAGCTTCTTCTTGAGACCAAAATGACCAAAATCGATACTCTACTTCTGACTAAAATGTCTTAAAAAAACATGTCCCTCTGACGCTGGACGTACCTATTTAGCCGATATAAGGGAGCATCTCCCCTCCCAAGTAAATACATCACAAGTAAATACATTTCGAAGCGCGTTGACTGTAACAACTGATACATGTGTAGACAACTTAAATTTATTGGCCCTTTCTCTTTTACAATAGGTTCAGTACTAAACCTCACCTGGCGGAAAACCCCCAGGTTCTGACAACTGAGCAGATCAGTGCGGTACTTCTCATGCACAAGATATCAAAACCCCGGCCTTTCTCAGACTTTGAATACCTTTCCGGAAACGAAACACCATTTCTTTCTGAGAAATAGCTTCTTGTTGCCACCGTTTTCGTGGTAAGAAGTGCGATCACACCATAAAGCAAGCTGTCGTATCTCGTCCCCAGTTTCCACTCTCTACGCATGGAACGCCTAGGACCATGACCCCCCTTTTGGCGAACAAGAACGCCTTGCATTTAATAACTCGTTCTTTCCTACAAAACCCGAGTAACTAACAGGCAAGCTTACTTCTGAAGTTTATAACGTCTTATTTTCGGTATATATTTACCCAGACGACTCAAATGCACTATCCGTCTGACACGTATTATGCACGAGAAGCAGTCACGCAGTTGTGTGTTCCAGTTCGCTTTGTAAGGTGTTCGTTATATCTACGTCAGTATGAAGACAAAATTAGATGTCACAGAAATTTCAAAAAAATAAGTGTCTGGTATTTAATTGTATTTGTTCTTTGCTATAAAAGGGTCAACAAGAAATTCTTAAGATTCTCTGGTGATGATTCAACACACAGCAAACTACAGATCTTAATGACTACCTGACATTTATTTCTCCCACCAGTTTCGTCTGATAGCTTCAGACATCATATTCGGTGTGTTAAGTTGAACAAAATAACTAGTACAAACTTAGCTTATGCTAAATCTTTACTTTACAAAGCACGTCCCGTACGTGTTGAATGTGTCTAGGTATTTAAGCTTGGTACTGATTTGGGGGCTCATGGATTTAATTTAAATTCGTTAGCCCTCGATTTTGTACATTATTTATTGAGGTATTATTGAGTTACATGTAAACATGATTGAATAATAAGATTTGCAAGATTTGATATCTTGTTTCCTATCACTAAATTGTTCAGACTAATTAAGCATACGTGTTGATCATGAGCCACTCCCATTAATTCAAATTGCATGTTTTTCGCAGTTCCTTCACAAAAATGCCTAATTCTCTTAAGGCTAGCTCATTAAAAGGCTACAAAATATATAAATGGATAAATATCATTCGAAGTTCTCTGAAGAGTCTTAACTTGGACTTTCTACATCTCAAGATAACTTACTACATTCTGGATCTCGTTTTACTTCCTTGTTGGAGTGGAGAAGTTCGTTCATCTGTGGTGTTGTTGGCGATAGAGGGAGAAACGGTGTGCGCGTTTACGGGGAATCTACTTAAAGGGCTGTTGCACTCTTCTGCGCATGTGCGGCTGTCCAATTGTCAAAGTTACTAAGTTATAACAACACTATTATATTTAAAAATTACTTGTCGTGAGTGATTGGTTTTTATAACATGTTGAGGACGTCCAATTTTACTACGATATTGACAGAAGATCGTCAAATACGTTGATGTCCTCACGGACAGTAGAAGTGGCTATTTCCTTAGAAAGGGTCAAGGGCAGGACAATAAATTCCGTCCCGTAGACCCTTTATTCCCTAGTTAAGTGCCGTACATGTGCATTATCGTGACAAAAGCCCTTTGCAAAAGAAAGTTAAGATTTAGATATTGTTTTGCCAAAAGTTTTTATTGGTAACATTATAAACATCTATCTTTTCGACGCTTTTGACACGTTCCCGGCCGTATTAAGCTTAAATTTGGAGACGGGAAGAGAGGGATTGGTGCTTGGCCATTTAAAACTCCCTAAGATGGCTGGTAAGTTTACGCTCTCCGAGCACTTTATACACATTTGTGTCCATACATGCACGTCAGCTTTACTCGAGTCCATCGTGTTATCTTGTTATGACATATGCATATTGCTACAGCAAGTGGAAGTCTGATGACAATGACTGTTCGTTTCCTTCCTCTTGACTGTCTGACAGAGTGACATATCGGCGCTATGTTGAACTGTTTATTCCAGATACGCATATGTAGTAAGTAAAACCATGTTAAGAATGACGTATATGTTCACGTGATTGATTCCTGCGCTACCACCTCTGACTCTCGTTGGTGCTGAAAAGAATGAAGTATAAGCTACGGTCAATATCTATGGTCATGTACTGCTTGGAAATATAATTAGCTGCCGAGGTCCCTTGTTCATAGTCTATCTCTACAAAGGTTTAGAGATGGGTGCTGCTCTGTTCTGTTCCGATCCGGAAACCGGACAAATGCCTGAGAAGTAAATTAACTTGTCATGTTGAAAATGGGATAAGCGATACTCATATTCTTCAAATTTTGCAACAGTGTTCAATTAGATTATGACAGCTCAATTTTATCATCATCAGAGCCTCTGTTGATATGTTTAATTAGGCCTTTAGGTGCTCATACCACACACCAGCATTTTCTTCTTACCTTTAGGTGAAGAAGGAACGCGACATTTGCTTCTTGGCTGAAACTCCTTTAATTTTCCCGGCGTACGTTGCAAGATGAGGTCGAATGCTTGGGAGGGTTCACTGGCTTGTCTTTCTGCGATAAAACCAAGAACAAGGACGTTATTATATCTTTCAACCTTCTGATATTAAGAGCTAGAACTTCTGAAAAGCTTTTCATAAACGTTAGCTCAACACTTCATGATCAGTCACAAGGACTCAGTGATCGCTAATACAAGGGAAAGGAAAGACTGTTTTGATTAACGATCAAAATTTGCTTATTAGAATTAGGACGATCATATGGAGAAAAGACCGGGAAATTTGAAGTAAGTTGGTCTACCGACAGCATTTCCACTAAATGCCATAAAAAAAAGTATGTAGGAAAATTCGACCAACCGCACGACTTTGGGCACAGATGAATAACTGATTTCAGTTAATTCGAGACCGTTTGAAGACGTAAACGAGAAAATAAAATCAATAATAATAAAATAGTGCAGTCTGTACAAAAAGTGATCATGTATTATTGTAATTTGCCATGAAGAAAAAATACAACCTCTCTCTGACATAACGAAAACACCTAATGTAGTGAATGTACTGTACTTACCATTTCCAATAATTCCAAATTTGACTGTCTTACAGCCTGCAACGCCACTGTCCTGTGTTCGAATGTAAAACAACCGCCAGTCCGGGATATTAAGAGCAGCAGAAACCGTTTTTGCGAAATTCATTCTGCAAAAGGAATAGAAGGTGACAGTTAGTTAACAGTACTCGGTAGTTTTTGAACGAACAAAGAAAATTTCTTTTCCAGTTATAACTACCTTAAAGGCTTGTCCCCAGATATCTATATTGGGCAAGTTTGTTTAGTTCGTATTGTGGGCATATTGAACGAGACCTACATTCCTCGATACGAACCGAACAAGCCAGGTTCATAAAGAGTTTATTGTAATGGCTCTTTAAAACTTGCTGAAGAATTAATGCATCCACTCTCGGTTGAAAGGGTAAACATTCTTGCCTCTTTCAGGTCGCTCTCAGAATTCTCCTTTTCGCCGTGGGCCATTTTGCCATACAATATTGAAACTGCTATTACAGACCCTCGCAGTGTTGTCGAGCAAGCAAACGATTGATTGATTGATTGATTGATTGATTGATTGATTGACTGATTGACAGACGGACTGACTTACTTACTTACTGTTTGATCGGTTGATTGACTGATTAAAGTATTAGTTGCAAACTTGCTAGCTTGCCTGCTTGATTGATTGGCTGTTTAATTTTTGTTCAACTGTCAAATGTCATAATTGAACCCTCTGCTGGCTTCAACTTACTTGGAAAATGTAGCTGCCTCAACATGTTGCAGTGTTTTCTCTACATATAAAGAAGCCACTGGTTTGATGGTAGCACAGCCAAGACGAGACCCACCGCCGTTCTCTGCATGCACTACAACTCCTCGTCCAACAACTGAAAGAAACATTAAATTCAAAAGATTACTCTCAGTCATCATAAACGTGAATTAACAGGTAAATAGTCACGGTGTATTACTACCATTTCAAAGCTAAGAATCACAACTTCAGAAAAACTTAGACAACTCATGCTGTCTTATGAAGTGCATTTTTATTTCTCTGAAGCAACCACACATGTTTCGTCAGTGAAGACCTTGATAGGGTCCAATCATGTGAAAGCAATCGGTCGTCAGGGAACAGATGTGTGTTTTTTCCTTTATGGACGATCTAACACCCGTAACGTCTTTAAATTAAAATGGTGTTAACTTTTCCTATCAAACAAGAGTAAAGGATTGAAACCGAGTGGTCTAGTCTTGTGATTCGATCATTTTTGCTACTTAGTTCTAATTCTGCTTCCTGACTGGTTACATGCCATATCTGGCCTTTACAAATTCCAGGCTGATCAATCAAGTTGACACATCTTAAAAGAAAATCAGTAAAAGGTTATAAAAATTCTTACATTGTTTCTTACCTGACATTTCTCCATATAAGGGAAGATCAGGATCGGTGTAGAACTCCTTTCCTGATCCAACGTTTAACATGGCATGCTTGCCAGATAAATCACCGACTTCGCATCTTAGCATATTTCTGGAAATGCAGGTGGACTTGTAAGTTCCCTGGGTGAAAAAAACGGAGGAAATAAATAAATAAAACCACTCAGTGATCTTTGTTCCAGCACAAACACAAGTACCGTATATTATCGACCTAATGCCGTTAAACGTTGCAACAGTCAAAGGATAACAACTCTATCCTCCGTAGGAAAATCGATGTCGACTGGAACATTAACCATACAGCGCTCACAAAAATGAATAGAAAAGTTCGAAAAAATCTCGAACCTATAAACAGTGTCATAAGCACAGGGTCAAATACTGCCAAAGTATGGCTTTCTTTGTGCCTAATAGGCTGTGTTAGGTTCGTAGCGTACCGCCATCGTTCTTCCCGCGGAGAATTAGGGGCAGCTCCATACACAAATTTTGGCTTAAAATAACTCTTCTTTCGTATAAATTGACGCCCTAGCGCCATGATACTTACGGCTAAATCGACCAGATAAGGGTTGTAATGTCCTCCTAGACTCTTACATCTCTGACCCATCTCAGCGTAAGTGTCATTTCCTTCAGGGTTGACATGTACGTGCCACTTGTGATCCATACTCTGATTACGACACAAGTAAAACAATTAGTGCGATTCTGCTTTTCTGATTTTGCTTTTCGATTGAAAATTGCTCTAAATGTATTATTAATGGGGCCAACTGAATGTTTGAAATAGCGGTATAGGATATAACGTCTTTTGAAAGGGAAAATAGGTAATCATAGACGCTGAATCAATTGAAATCCGTGGAAGAGTTGTTTGTATCGGATGTTACCTTTTTGCTGGAGTTGGAAGCGTAATAGAGATCAACGTAGATAGAAGTTTCCTCTGACGTCATCATCATATCATTGGACTTGTACTGAACCTGTAGGTTGAAGCAGAGTTGTTTATAATATAAGTCAACTGGGAGGTCTGACTTGATTTGACTGACAGCTGAAAAACGACCGCAGTTGGCCTTCTTAGGGAATAGAGATTTAACGAAAAATGGTTTCCCTGGGGCAAAGTGAACTGCCCACGGTTATGAAGGGGTGTCCGTCCATAAGGAGAGGTTCGGCTGTACTAAAAAAAGAAACTTGCCAAGAGTATACAACCCTCCTGTTATGGTTATAACAAAATACCGCAGTTGTCTGTATCAGAGGGAAGAGAGATTTAACGAAATATGGGCTCTCTGGGGCAGAGCGAACAGTCCAAGGGCTCTATGGAGAGGTTCGGCTGTATACTGAAAATAACTTACCAAGAGTACATAACCCTTTAGAGCTGGTCCTGTGAACTTTATCATGGTTTTCATAACAAACATATTGTCCCCGTCCGCCACCTGGAAAACATCTGCACACACCCATCTCGCACTTCCCATCACCTTCATCTTGTGGATGACAATTGATCGACCCTGGATGCTATTTTTGCCAAATAACGGAAGATTGTAGTCTACGTGTACCCCTCTGTAACTTGAGAGGTTTAGAAAGGTTCCATATTTTCCACTCAGGTCACCGACTTCGTATTCATCATCGGTTCCTAAGAAAACAAGGTTTGCTAAATTTCTCTTGGCCGAATCAATCGATTATTTGACACTTGACTAGTTGGATAGTTATATAATTTGTTAAAGTTTCTTTAGAGGAAAATCAGCTCACGTTAGGTTTGGGTCAGATAAAAAAACGAGGCGTGAAAAGAGCACATGTATCAATTATTAAACCATCCAATGGAAAGTGACACTATTATGTGATTACAACTTACGGCTAAAACAGTCCTTAGCTCTCATCACGGTTATAAAAAGAAATCATAACAAACGGGGATCTCAAACACTGTTGAATTTACAGATAACCTTTCAATTCATTTAGATATTTTCTAGGCGGACACAATGATGTAATAAAGGTTACAGATTGTGCAAGCATGAAATTCTTCCACAACTTACCAGTTCCTGGGGCAGGACTGGATCTAACGTCCACGCCAAAAGGATTCCAATGTCCTCCTAGATTGCCTCCAGCACAAGATTCCATTCCTGTGTATTGCATCTGCCACGGCATGGGATAGTTGTGGACATGGTATCCTTGGGATTCCTTTCTTAACCCAGTCACATCTATTTCTGTTATGGAGGGATCGAACGGGGACGCCTGGGTAATCTTGAAACCCCCACTTACGCCATCATGGACATCTGGCTTGAATGAAGCTTGGAGAACCCTTGGCTTCACTTTCATGATCTTGGCGCAGGCAAAAGGTGTCTGTGGGTCGTCCGTTGAGAACAAGACTATTGCCTTACCGATAACACTATTATCACCGCTCAGTGGCAAGTTGGTGTCAGTAAAGGCAGCTTTAGTTTTGGATTCGCTTTTCGTCGCCATAGAGACGGTGACATTTCCGTGTTTGGAGGTCAAATCACCGATAGAACAATTTTCGTGCCGTTTCTGGCTACAGTTTTTCCCATCAGTGTTATCAGGATTGAAAATAGCACTAAGGTTATGGCAAGAAGCTGATGCTTGAATCTGCCAATGAAACTGTTTTTGTGTTTCTGCATCGTTGACGTAGAAAAGATTAGCAAAGACAGTGGTGTCTGAGTGCTCTTCAACTTGTCTCAAGTAAACGGATCCCGCCACTGGGGCCTTGAAATACGCTACGGCTGTCAACATGGATTGGGTCGGAGTAATCAGAGCGCATGCCTTGGGTGTGTTATTACTGTACAGTACTAGCGTCCTACCCATGATGCTGTAAGGGCCCATTATTGGAATCATCAAGTTCTGGTTTGAATAATTTTGCTGTGCTGTGTTGGCGTCCAGGCTTCCCAGCTTACCTGTCAAGTCTCCGATAGCGCATGCGTCGAACCTGGTGTCATTTGACAGACTGCACGTACCGTTGTAGTTTCTAGATTTCATAGCCATCATGGGGTCAAAAAGTCCTCCTACTGCGCCTGCGGTACAGCTCATGTCTGCATTGCCATAATATATCATGGGTAGTTGTTGAATGCTCCATGTCAGAGTCTCGTTGACGCCAGTTAGGTTGACCATGATGCTTGTGGCATTATGTCCGTGTGGTTGGGAAAAGACGACGTCACCCTTTATTCCACTCATGCTGAAAACGGCTTGTAGCTGATGACTGGTGGCCGATGAAGACCTGATTATACATCCTGTAATGTATGAAATATAAAGATTATAAAGACAGCCTTTTTTCATCTTTCCCGGACACAAATGCGTAAGGTACACTTGAAGCCACTTGAGGCTCAGTAATATTAATCTAGCTCAGGTGGGACCCATGAAAAATACAATATGATTATCAAGTGACGAACGAATGAAGTTAGAAATGGTTCTTTGCATTTTGTCACCCTCTATTGTAAACGCCCGCTCGGAGTCTCAATTCTTCTGCAAGGCTAAGAAAGTTCCGATCGGAAAAGTCAGTTGTCCCGCCCACGCCATTACTCCAGGGGTAATGCTGAGACGGGAGATAACTGCCATTTCAGGCTAGAAGGTTCCACGCTCGTACACACGCAGTAAGCGCTCTCTCGAAAAGTCGCGGATTTACCATTGATACTTTTCTACCATGCGATTAATTTATCAACTTAGTTCAACTGAATACATAACGAGCCGACGCAACGAAACGCAATATCGGCTAACATTGGGCGGAAGCCAAAAAGTCCTCAGAGCCGGGGGTTGAATTGGAAGCGCACTCGTTCCAAGAGTAAATTTGTCTTTACAGTGACTGTATGTTGCAAAAAGACAAAGAAAAATTTAAAAACGGCTCACATCTAGGGTATGAAGGACTGCAACAACACCAACAGGAGTCTAACCTTCTTGTTTACGCTTGCATAAATTAAAACGCATGAACAAGTGCTTTGTTTGTCTCTCCACAAGTGGTTCCGTAGTCTCTCTGTTGTTTAACGATTAAAACGTTTTGTTTCAAGTACTACACTAAAAGCCATCATTGTAACCTCTGAAGGCAAATACATTCCAGTAAGCTCTCTTAGCCAAACTATGCTCACAGTCTGGTATAGGTCTTTTTGTGCAAACATATGCATAAGCCTGGGGCTAATAGTATTTTATCAGTATATGTCACCACAAGCAATGAAAGTTCGAAATTTAGTTGCCAAATCCTTAGACTTCGAAGTAATTTTTTCCTTCCTTACAGCTCGGTCAAAACTACCGTAACGGATAACTTCGCTCAGCGTAAATGCGATGATATTTTTTAAGAATTTGGAAGTGCACGTGAGACAAATATATTAAATCTACATCAGTATTTATTGGTACTCTTGTTAACTTGAAAAAGTCTTGTAAGAAGCTCGTTTTGCTTCAGTACAGTATAGTACAAGAAAAATTGATTTGGACCAACGTACTTTCGTGATTCCGTTCTGCTCCGGATCGTGAGGTTTGCGTGCTGTTCCAGATAATTAATCGGTTAATGAGTCGTTCATTTCGTTAATGGAAGAATGGTTTGATGGCCGAGCCGAACTTGAATAATGGCTCAGGATACGAGCACCCATGAATTTGTTCATTTGATAGGTCAAGGTCGAAGTAGTAGAGAGGAAAAATTGACAAAAAAACACGTGAAAGTTTGAAAGAGAGTGGTGATAACACGTGTTTGATCGTGGGCGTATAAGCGTTGTTGTTGTTTTGTTGTTGTTCAACTCTAAACCTCAGCAGATTTGCAAAAACAGAAAACCGGCCAGGAAAATAGAAATTCAAGGCTTGCATTTTAACGTTTATCTTTGCAAAAAGTTTGTCGAGATTGTCAGGCATTGAAACGTTTTTCTCGTCGTCCAGTAAAAACGTGCTGAAGTGTGTTTTAAGTCACGTTTACATGATAAGGTTGAAATCCCTGAACTATGAGACCCTATGAGGTTCGTTGTAATTTGTTTTAATCCTCACTATTGGCGCTGTTTAATGAGTAATTACATCTCTCCGTCAATTCTTGTACTCAACCAAGTTTTGACTGAGGTTTCCATCTCTCCAGAGAATATTGCAAAGTGATTTGGGCACTATTATACGGCGACCAAGTCCAAAATGGAGAAAGAGCAACAAAGGAAGACGATGAGAGCAAAAAACAAACAAAAACCGAGCAAATTGAAGGGAAAGAACTCGAAGCATCGCCATGAAGCCAGTGTTTAGTTGACGATGATCAATTTCGCGGCTTCAGTAAAACTTCCTTTCGAATATATTGCATCATGTTCTTAATCTCTTCAAACTAAACCAAACCGGCTAAACAAACACTACAGAGTAAGTCAATATAGTTGTGCTTCCTTATTTTATGCAGATTTATCTTCTCGCGAACTCTACGCAGTCACGAAACTGATGTGTATGAAATATCTTTGTACACGCGACACAGAGTAGATAAACAAAATACACCAAACGGGTCATTTCAGACTAACTAGTGAGTAACGTAATACTTATTTATACTCAATTTGACCTTATGATGTAAGCTTTTTGAGACAGCGCCGAATCGATGGGTCTGGAAATATTTCGTAAAGAGGTTGTTTAGGATCTTGACTTGGCACATCACAGCTGAGAAGGAACTCAAAGTTTCCTGTAGAAACTCGAAAACTTTCAAAACCAAACTTTAAACGGCATCAGAAAAGACGAGAGACACTTAATCTACTTTTTATACAACAGTGAAACGGTCAAAATGTTACAAGATGCAAAGCTAATCAATATTTCACATCTGACTTGTGTTGTATGATATTGGTCCGAGTCAATGTAAATCTAAGTTAAGCCACGTGAGCAGTGACCATGATAGCTGAGTTGTTTACCTTCTTTGTGCTTTCTTTTTTGATCAGATTTTTTAAAAAACTGTCCACATATATTACTTCTTCTTAAAAGGTGCGATTTCCAATCGGCGCAAATTAATTCAGTGTTTAAAAAATTAAAAGCTTGTTAACGCTGAATGTAATTAACAATTCTTGAATGCCTGGTGCCTTCTTTGCACTAAATGTCGTTTAGAATAACCCTGGACCACATATTTTCTTGCTTGTGATTGTTTTTCTACTCTTTCAATTAAACGCCCTGATGTTGCACACTGTTTCTGAATCCCGGTGGTCTGTCTCAATCGATATTAAAATACGACTCGTGAATTTACTGGCGCTTTGAACGTACTAATGACCCTAAGTAAATCTATCTTGTGTTTTAAAGCTCTAATTATAAGTTACGGGGTTGAAAGCTTAACTACCGTTATCATTCTGCAGTTCAACTAAGGACAAACTAATTTCTGACTAAATTTGTCACAGGAAAATATCTCTTATCTCCGACATTTCCAAAACAAATCAGTCGGAGACCAATAATCAATGGTAAGCTTCTCACCTGTGTAGACAAGGACTGCAAACTTGACAAATGCTGAAGTCATGGTATCGGGAAAGGCGGATACTCCTCCGGTATATTTTGTAAAAAGAAGGCTCACCTCTTGCTAACACGAACGAACTGGCTTTAACTCATGGGTTACTGAGACTTATATATACAGTCAGTAACAAAGAGGAACTAAATTGAAGGTAATTTATTATCTATTGAGGTCACCATTTGCTCGGTAACGAGCTATTTAATTATCAAAAGGCAATTGTTAATCAAGAGAATCGAGGCGCTAATCACGTCACAAAAGGTCGCGTATTCAGTGCTGGAATATTTTCGCCAATGGGGTCAAACCGACGAAAATAAAACAATCAGTTGTTTTATTAGTTCCGAAACGAACAAAAAGACACGCAATCTTGCAACTGAAAATATCTCACACAGTGTGCTACTTAATCTATTATTTGATTCCTTTTACACAAACGATGAACAGTTTAAGGGGTGATTAAAGCCGAAACAAAATTGAAAGATTATGAACCGGCGTCTTAAGCCAGTTTCTAAAACAATACTAACTGACGTGGAAGCGTGTTTAAGACGAGTCCTTCACAAAATGACAAGAAAAAAACACATGTAGTTAAATATTGAGTGTAATCTAATGGAATACACCCCTTAATACAAATTATATATATTTCTTGTTTGAATACAAAAATAATTTTTTGGATTATGTAACAAGTCGTTAATAGCGCCATGAAAAGAAAGAAAATGTGAATGACTTTGAGCTTTTATCGTCATGGAGGGTTTTTCTATTGTTTGGGCCATCCTGTCAAGAAGACAATGATCTTTTCCATGTTTGCCTCTTACGCTAAGTGTACATACTTATTCCTTTCAACTGGTTCTGCGTGGTCAGCTTTGCGTGATTCCCTTTGGTTTGACATCCATGGCCAAAGTCCAATAATCGGAGACGTCATGTGGTCATCACGAGCACACATCAATATCACATATTTCTATCAAGACTAATGACATATTTGTATTTTTGCTGTGGTTTTTAAGAAACTGAAGTAATGACGTTTATTTAATTGGAAATGGCATGCCCTTTTCCCTTTTGAAGCAATTTGACTGGGTGGATAATTAGTTTCTGACTTCATACTCGAAGGCACTGTTCCGTTGCCTACACTGAGTATGTAACCGATATTCACGGTCAACTTATTTTAAATCAATCGGTCTGATAGGACGAAGCATCCATACACTATGGAACCCTGACAATAAACAACGCAGGTCCTTTAATATCGATATCGCAGATATTGCATGATCGGGGTTGACAACCCACAACTGAAGATTTTAGTTCTCTTAGCTTGTAACATTTGATAGCCGGATTACGTGACAATTCGATCTTTTGTCGCTAATAATGGCTTGGACCTTGTCGGCTGTTAGTAAAGCAGTGGCTGTTTGTCAGCTTAAGCCTAACACAATTAAAATTAATTTTGAGCCATTCAGTCGTCAGTCTGCTGTTTGGCTCAGTATTGTTAGAAAACAGTTTTCATTTCTTTTGTTACGTTATCAGTTTTTTTTTTCCGTTAAACAAGGTACTTGAAAACGTGGGCACGGTTCTTAAATTCAGTCTCTCTTTGCCTAATACCAATCACATCCAGCCTCTACTTTATGGCAAAGATATTCTGTGTTTTCAGGACCGATTCGAAAGGATTTGCAGTTGTCTTAGTAATGGAAACCGACTGTTCAAAATTTCTCCGTTAATTCCCTAAATTAACCTCTAGAAATTAAAAAAAACCCACAACTTTTCCAGAAGCTTGAATCAAAATACAAACATGCAGGTGCAATATTGACTGATTTGTGGTCTGTGGTCTTAAAATTCTTACCAATCAGTCTAAATTAGTGCTAAGATTATGCCACGTTTTTCGGTATTTCTGGACTCGACGATGTAAAAAGCTGGAACAAGCAAGTGACAGTTCGGTCATGTTCCACGCCAAAGAAGGATCTGACAATAAGTTAAATCAAATAACCGGACGATAAGAAAAAAAGCTTACGAAAGTGAGCGTGTTCCGCCCACTCATGCCTATCAAACACACGTTAATTCAGTATTATTGTTTGTATCCCAGCTTTGCCAAACTGACATAAGTTAATGCGAAAGTTCTCAGTCAAGCCTGCTGATCATTCAGTTGCATCATTACAGGGACAGCCTGTTTCTAAACCCAACACACAACTTTTGAACTCCACTTTGAGAAACAAAGGTTCACAAGGAAAGTATAACACCGGAAAACAAACTTACACGTCAATTGTATGGTGATCGTTCGAGTGGCTAGACGCGGCCACTTGTTTGTCAAGTGCTGCTCCATGCCTCAATATCAAGGTGCTTCAAGATTGTTTGTAAGGAAATATGTTTTGCGGAAAATATATGCAATAAACATAGCCATTGATTCTCACAGCCTTTGTTCCAGCTTTAAAAAAGGTTAAATCAGCAAAACAAATGTTTTGCTAGAAAAGACACATTTACGTCAGCGAGCGCAATGTTATTGAGTCATAAAACTAATATCGATGATGCAGTCTTGTTCTCTTTTGGTCGTTAGCACGTATTAAATTTTTTAAGAAAATATTTCATTGGTCTCCCTCCTGTTTTACAGAATCCATAGGCGGCCTCAAAAAGCTTCTAAAGGAGTTTCTTTCGAAACCTGAGCTTCAGTGATTAAGTTGGTTATTTTGATTTCTCGGCGTTAGTTCACCTGCCCTTTCATTTTTAGTAAGTGATCAAGGTGGACTAAAATATATATTCTTTCCAGACAAAAGGTGAATCCCTAGTTAGTCCCTCCTTAGAGCACGCCAAAAACAAGCAAAAAAAGCGAAAATACAGTAATTGTCTACGGCAGTGACGTAATTTTGTAATTAGGTTTGTTAGCGGTTTATTTCTAAATTGGACTAAAGTTAGCTTTCTAGTTAATAGAAACGAATACAATACTTTGTTTATGGATTGACGCAGTTTTGTAATTGGGTTTATTCGCAATTGATATTTAAGTTTTTATTAAAGTTGGCTTTGCAGTTAATGGCAAGGAAAGCAGATGTTCGCCATTTCCTCATCGCCCATAATACACCTTGTTTGCCCCCCAAAAATTTTGCATAAGCATTGTCGTCAGTTTCTCTTGGGACGACTGTAATACCCAGCAGAAATGGGAAACAAAGGTTATGCAAAATTTTGGAGGGCAAACAACGTGTATTATTGGGAATGTGGAAATGGCGAATAATATTTAAGCTTCTTCCTTCACAGCATGTACTTATAATAAACAATTTGACAAACTTCTGAAACGTAAGTTTTGGTTTTAAACTGTTTGAACAGTATATTCAACAGTTATACAATGTAGAAAACTGTACCATTGACAAGCCAACTACTACCCGAATGAATGCACCGATGGCGTCATCAGATTTTTTTTTTTTTCAGAGCCGGACAGGTGTCACAGTGATATGTGTATCCCCGTGATATGTGTATCCCCGCACACATATCACTAGTGACATGTGTATCCCCTCCAAAATGCTGTATGATGTATTTCGGATGCATTGGACAATTCTTTTGAAGTGCAGTAGAATATATCTTAAAAGACAAAAAAAAAAACAATTGTTGCTGGAAATTGCTGAGTCAAGTCGCGTCTTGAAACTTATTTCAGAAAATAAAAACGTTTAGCAGAAAGCAAGGTTGTTCAAAATCAAAATTAGAGTCTATCCATGATGACTTCAAGTAGAGCTTTTAAGAAGCCTAAAGGAAGATAATGTCAAATAAAGCTAAGGGCTTTGTAGACTATGAAAATACCACTTAATCCATCCGTCCCTTACACGTGCCACGAGAACTTGTAACAAAACAGTGAAACTTTCAATGACATGTAACTAAACTGTAACAAAAGTAGTCTCAGTCTTCGTGATTTGTTTGTTTTTTGTTATAAAATGAAGAAATGTGCATCGCGGAGTAAAATTTAAATTTAAAATATAAAAATTATCGCTTTGACTGAATTTATGTTACGAACTGAAGATAATCATTAAATAGAAAAACATAGATAAAATATATTTCAATATTTAGAGTTAAGTTAAATCAGAACACCGTTTTGCTGAGTCCCCGTCGGGAACTTAAATTTTTTTTAAAACCCCCCCCCCCCCCACCTCCCTGCTCTACTAAGCTCCCCTCCTCCCCTTCCATGATCATTGAGATATGTTATTACAGAGAAATATGACTGACTTAAAGATGTGTACTAGTTCTTCTCCCTAGTATTTAAGCCCCCAGCTCTTAAAGAGAAAAGGGTGGGTGCAGGTCATAAAAGAGCTAGTGAAGTATATTTCTTTGTCCCACGTAGATTTTATTTTTGTTCTCAAGAAATATGCGATCCTTCTATAACTTGGTATTCATTACCTTAGGAAGCTGAGTATCTAGCAAATTCCGGTAAACAAGTCATTTGTTCTATACGGCATGATCAATGCCAGCAGTTTTCTAGTAGCCTTTACAAAAAGTTTGATTACGTTATGTCTCCCGGCTTAGAATGAAATCTCTTCGGTTTAAATCGATGGATGATCGTTAACGTCGATTTTCGCTGCTTAAATAAAGGAAGCCGCCATCCCTCTAGTCCGAAGTCATTAAAGATTTGGATCATAATCTGTTGAATTGATGACGTCACAGCCTAGGTAGGGGACATAAGAAGAACTCAAAGTTTGCCTTGAAAGAATTTTAGATTTTTCAAAACCTTTCAGTTAACCCTGACCCTAATCGTAAGGCGTCTGTAAAGATATACGAACACGGAAAGGCAAACTTTTGCATTCATTCAAATTCAATCCACATTTCACGTTTCAAGTTGTATTGCATGCGTGATATTGCCCTAAGCGGTGAAATTTTTGAGTTTAAGCTTTGTGTATAATGCATAAGCATAAAAGCTGAATTGTTAAGAATCTTTGCAGCTTTATTTTTGTTCACCATCTGAGTAGTTAAGGAGTAATCGATCACCAATGCTATCACTCAGGCAAATTCTCACAAGCGTGAGCTTTCCGCAAACTAATGAACATTTATAGCGTGAGCTTTCAAACGAATGAGCATTTATGACTGGCATGTAGAAATTAAACTCGTCAAGGCTAAATGATCAATTATGCTTGGATGCCTCGATTTTACGTCGTACATAATTTGATTTGGAGAACTGGCACACCCTTGCAGAAAAAATAAAGTTTCGATGCTTCGACAAATATTTCATGGTACATCCGTTTTTTGTTCCGTTAACCTTTTTCTGAGCAGGTAAACGTTTGCCGTGTTAATGATATTAACCTTTTAAGACTTTTAACTAGCTCTTTATAGTGTAATCATTCTTCTGTGAAGCATAAGAAAACTATTTTTTTTTTACCTAGATAAATCTATGCGACCACAAAGAGTTGATAGGGAAAGATAGGGAAACTTAACTTTAGTGGTTACAATGTAAGTCGACTTTGCAGAAAAAAAACCAGCAACAATGTAAGCTACTCACCCAAGTAAACAAAGATTGTACAATACAGCGTGATTAATGCCGAAGACATGGTATCGGGAAGTTGGGTACACCCGCCGGACTGATACTGCGCAATTTAGGCTCTTCTCTTAGCACCTCAAATGTCGAATTGGCTTTGAGTCGAGAGTAACTTAGGCCTATAAGTCTTTTGCAAGTAGGAAATGCACAAGTGGAGGCTTTTTGTTATTTCAAGAGTTCATTCTATTAGCTCATTGTTGTTCGCTAAAAACAAAGAAATAAATCAACGACACCATACCATGCGTATTTCATTGACGGAATTTTGCGCAATCGAAAACAAATGCTAACCATGTCTTGGTGGGAGTAAAGGTGATGACGAAAAGGACAAAGATCCGCTCTAACTGAGAACATCTAACGTCATATCATGTCTCCTTTACGTGATTCCATCACGAGAGGCAAGAAAAGAAACAGTTTCGCCAAGAAAACAGCGTGCTCAGCTAAACTATGCGGTGTTATTAAACGGTCTGCTAAGTGAACCGAATCTTCTCATACTTAAAGAATGGCCTTACTTCACAAGAGATGTCACGCTTCTCTATGTGGCAGTTGTAAGCTTCAAAAACATTAGGCAGAATTCATATCAATAAGGAATCGACTTAGAATAAAGTAAATCTCCTAAAAACCTTAGGTTTGCACAGCTGTGTTCGCCTGGCTTGGCGCAAACCTAGCAGGTTTGATCGTATCCTGCTGCTTATTGAAAATGACCAAGCAAACCATCATAGAACTTTTAGCGCAGTCTGAGGCCCCTTACACACTACGCCAAAGGGATTTGAAAACGGAGGTTTCACTGTGAAAACGCATCAAATGTTCAGTTCCGCCCACACTACACCGGAGGAATTTGAAAACGCAACAATCGCTTGTGTTTGAGTAAAACACGGGTAGGGGAATATTATGATTATCGTAAGGTCATAGTTTATGAAAAGCTTTGTTTCCAAATGTTTTCTATCCACATTAAAATTAAACGCAAAGCCAGCGTTTTCAAATTCCTCTGGCTTAAAGAGCGTTTTCGAAAAACTCCGTTTACGTGACCGATTAGTGTTGACGGAAGACCTAAGCTGGGAAATGAAGTTCCGTTTTCAAATTCCTCCGGCATAGTGTGGACGAGATCTGACTGAAGCATGGTTCATAAAATGTGGAACTGCGACATTTGTAATTTGCGTTGGGACATTCAATAGTTCTTTAATCCACTTTCAGTTTCAGTAATGATCTCATTTCGATCCAGATACTGTAGTTCCCGAATAACTACGAAACCGGATGATTGGTCTTTTCTGAGTGGCGGCCTACATAAGCCAATTCCACAAACAACAAAGAGAAAACGTGATCCGGCGGGCTTGACGTGCGTGAGTACAAGTTGATATTGCCTTAGCTGACACAGTTTATAAACATAAAAGCAATTGTAAATGTTAGAAATAAACAAAGTCTGCCTAGATGCAGCTTTAATCTTATCGTATATTATACGAATAAGAATGCATGTATTATAGTTCTATTGGCATTATTACCTCAATCTCTTAAGGATTTGCATCAATCTTTCTTAGTCAGTGTTGATATAAATTTATGTAAATTAGCCAAGTCGAAGGAGGTGCCACCCAAATAAACAACGCAGAATGCATTTTATGTTGTTGCACAAAACATGCTGAACTAATAGTTGCTGTTAAAAGGTTGAATCGAGCTAACTTGTTATTTAGCTAAATAGAAAGGCCGTCGTCGTTATCTCTGACTTTTGACTTTGCCGTACTTTCAATGCGTGGGCGAGAGCGTGTTCCTTGTTCGCAAAGCACACTCGAGTTAGACGAACTCAGTGAAAGTATGCGGCTAAACGTTGTTTAAAAGTGACGTTCAGGAAACAGCAAGATCTGGAAAAGTGTAACTATCACTTGAGAAAAAGCTCAAAGCATAATCAAAGATAAACAAGGTGAATCATCGATTCCCTAATTTCAGGTGCAACCCATACACATAATTCACAAAATACTGTAAGTATGATCTATGAATTGTTAAAACCTGCATTGTGTCTCCAAATTAAGGGTGGTATTCCCCTGTTTATAGAAGAGCCGTCAAAATCGAGGACAGTATTCATTTCTTGTGTTCCGTCATTAAAGTTTGCTGCAATAAACAAGGTACTTGAAAGTATTATTTCTCCAGCTAATACTAATGGCATCCGGCCTCTACTTAATCGCAAAGATATTCTGTGTTTTCAGAACCGATTCGAAAGGATTTGCAGTCATCTTAGAAATGTAACCCGACAGTTCAAAATTTCTTCGTTGGTTCCTTAATTTTTCCCCCAGAAATTCAAAACCCAACATTTCTCCAAGCTTGAATCAAAGTACAAACAGTGCAATATTGACTCAGTGTTTTGTGGTCTGCAATCTTAAAATTCTTTTCGAATCAGTCTGAATTAGTATTAAAATTACGCGACATTTTTCGGTATTTTCATACCCGATAATGTAAAAAGTTGGAACAAGAAAGTGACAGTTCGGCAATGTTCTTCTCCAATGCGGGACGTGACGATAGGGTAATTAAAAAAACTGGACGATAAGAAAAAAAAAATGCTCACAACATTGAGGGTTTTCCTCCCACTCATGCCTATCAAATACACTAGGGTTTATTCAGTATTATTGTTTGTATTCCAGCTTTGCCAAACTGACATAAGTTAACACGAAAGTTCTCCGTCGAGCCTCCTAATCATTCAGTTGCATCATTACAGGGAAGCCCTGTTTCCAGACTCAATACACAACTTTTAGACTCGCTCCACTTAAACCCCATGGAAGATAAGACACCAGAAGACAAACATACACGTCAGATGTACGGTGTGCGGCAGTTAATAGGAACGAATACAATACTTTGTTTATGGACTGACGCAATTTTCTACTTGGGTTTATTAGCAATTGATGTTTAAATTGTTTCAAAGTTGGTTTTGCAGTGGTAAGAGAAAACAAATGTAACAGTTAAGCTCCTTCTTTCAAGGCACTTATAATAAAGCAAAGAAATAAATCAACGACACCATACCATGCGGAATTTTGCGCAATCAAAAACAACGGTCATAACCATGTCTTGGTGGGAGTAAGTGATGACGAAAAGGACAAAGATCCTCTCTAACTGAGAACATCTAACGTCATATGTTCTCTTAATGCGATTCGACCACGAGCTAGAGACAAGAAAGAAACACTGAGTTTCACCAAGAAAACAGCGCACTCAGCTAAACTAGATTATCGTGAGCGCGAGATTTCTATCGCGTGTTCGATCGTTGACTAGGGTGCAACCCGAGTTAACTCATGATCACGCGATAGAAATCGCCGTAATCTAATTGTTTTGGTATAAATCTACTAGTCGTTCAAAGCTTTATTTCAATACTCTTCACAGGCACTTCGAAAATGCAATACAGCGGCCGCCAGTTTGTTGACAACCGCACACTGGGCTACTCAATATCTACAACAGAATAGATAGCGAGCAACGTAGCCAATCAGAGAACGGAGTTCGCGGTAGAACCCTAGTAGATCTATACCAAGCGGTGCTATTGAAAGGTCTTAATTAAGGCTAGGTCGAACGCGAGTCCTAATTTCCTTGACTTCTCATACATTAAGGTTGGCCATGCTTCATGAGAGAAGTCGAGCTTCTTTAGGGCAGTTGTAAGCTTGAAAAGAAGAACTCAAAATTAACATCAATAAGGAAGGTTTGCAGGTCTGCCGTGCTCGCCTGGCTCGGGCGCAAATTTGACAGGTATAATCGTATCCTGCTGCTAGTTGAAACTACCAAGCGAATCATAGAAATTTCAGTGCAGTGTGGTTGAATCATGGTTCATAAGATGTGGAACTGAGGCAGTTCACTTGTTCTTTAATCCACTTTCAGTTTCAGTACTGATCCCATTTCGTCTCAGATACTGTAGTCCCAAAATAACTTCTAAACCGTGTGATTGCTATTTTCTCAGTGCCGGCCTATAAACTAATTTCACAAAACAACAAAGAGAAAACGTGATCGGACATGATATGCGTGAGTACGAATTGATATTGCATTAGCTGACACAGTTTATTGATGAACATTTCTTAAAAGCACTTGTAAATTTTAATATTTAATTATGGAACGTGCCCAGACGCAGCTTTAACCTTGTAGTATATTATACGAATTACAAAATTAGAAAGCCAATCGAGAAAATGTGTATTATGCTTCTGTTGGCATCATTACGACTGTTGAATTTAATTTCTTAAGTATCATCCTTTCTTAGTCAGATTCGATATAAATTCATGTAAATTAGCGGCCAAGTCGAAGGAGGTGCCACCCAAAAAAACAACGCAGAATACAAGTTTTATGGCGTTGCCCAAAACATGCTGAACTAATAGTTTCTGTTAAAAGGTTGAATCGAGCTAACTTTTTATTTTGCTGAATAAAAAGGACGTCGTGATCTCTGACTTTTGACTTTGCCGTACTTTCAATGCGTGGGCGAAAGCGTGTTCCTTGTTCACAAGGCACACTCGAGGTAGATGAACTCACCGGAAAGTATGGCTGAATTGAAAGTTTTTAAAAGTGACGCTCAGGAAACAGCAAGATCTGGAAGAGTGTAACTATCACTCGAGAAAAAGCTCAAAGCATAATCAAAGATAAACACGTTTTCTGCGAAGTAGCAAGGTGCAACCCGGATAAATAAATAAATATTGTAAGTACAATCTTTAAATTGTTCAAACCTGATGTCTCCAAATTAAAGATGGTATTCACCTTTACATAGAAGACAGTCATACTATTTCAGTTTCTTTTTACTAATGTCTATTTCTTTCAATGGCCAGTGATATTTGTCTTGTTTAACCGGTCTCCCCATAAGTGCATGGAGCGTAACGTTTGGTGATTTGAAATCACGCAGCCCTTCGTAATTCTCTTTGTCCTATTGATCATGACGTCAGTATCAATCAAGAAACCAAAGTCCAGCTTCGTAAATGACGTCACGCAAATTTCGTTATGCTTAGCTACAAATAACCCATCTTTGTTTTAACCTACCCGAAGTTTTCTGATAAGTATCTATTAAATAAAAATAAACGACGAAATGTTTTTTGTTTGCTTTCAGTACTATGTAGATTAACAGGTGTTCACTGTATCGACGAGTCAGAAGTCCTGAAACTTCTGAAATCTTTTCACTTCCTTCAGGCGCAAAAAAAACAGTTTTTTTTTTTTTTGTGGGTTTGTATTGTACTCTGTTATTCTAACCACATCCGATCCATGCGGTTGGTTGCGCTGTGATAAAGACAAACATACTTAGTTCCAAAAGTTGTAAACTTCGGGTTATTTTAATATTTCACAATGAGCCGGAAGCCTGAAATGGCAGGACGACGTTGTCTCAATCATTTGAAAGAATCCATAACTTCATGATAAGAACAGGAACAACTTGAACGATCTTTTTTATTATTATTTATTTAACTTCTCCTAACTAAAATACTAACTTATATACATTAAACATTCATTAGGCAGGGAGACCACTACAGTGTAGCCAATTACAGTGAATCCCAGGGTACTGATAAGAATTAAACTTAAAGTGCCACTGAAACGAAATTTTCGTATGTGAGATTTTTGCTTAGTAATAAAGTTTCAACCTTAGTTGGAAACACTGCAGACTTTTTTTTCGCATACGGTAAGCGAAAACTGCTTTTTC
>Ga0126339_10000418_pt1 | contig 22984 bp, 13 predicted proteins | sample OrbTmetagenome_2_FD_92532 | JGI IMG/M metagenome (GOLD analysis project Ga0126339, IMG submission 92532) | Coral microbial communities from Petempiche,Puerto Morelos, Mexico - Orbicella T R C metagenome | ecosystem: Host-associated > Invertebrates > Cnidaria > Coral | place: Petempiche,Puerto...
CATGATGTAATATGCCCCTACTGTGGGGGGGGGGGGGGGCAACAGCCACAACAAACTTTGGGAAAAAATTTCCCTACAAAACCGGAATTAGGTTCCCTTCACACTATTACTGACCAAAAAGAAAGTTTTTTTTGTGTTTACCTACTAGTGTAAACCCATCCTTATTCCCTTTTTTTCGAGAAATTTTTCCCCAAATTTTTTTTTCCGTTTTCCCCCCCCCCCCCCCACAGTAGGGGCATATTACATCATGAGCACATGCACGTAGTCACATATTTGCCATAAAGATTCAAAGTGTGCATGCACAGCTGCAAAGCTGCATGTATTTTAATTTTGACCCACTAGCCTTTGAAAGCCTGCAATGAAGCCTGCATTATCAGGAAAGAATGTTTTGTAGCTGGGCAACGGCAAATAGCCATGAGTTGTGGTAAGAAAACAAATCCTCCATTTAGTTCAGCAAATGATGACCCTGTGGTAAGAAAACAAATTTTCCAATTTGAAGCTCAGCAAATTCGTTGTGGCCCTAGTTGGTTGTCAGAGAGCAAACTTTCTGTGTTGTGTAACTCGCCAAAAGGCCGTGTTTTGAGGTCAGAATGGTTAATTCACCTTTTTCATTTGTGACAACAAAACGTAAATTAGAGCAACGAAAACAAATAAAAACACAAAATTTAAGAACATTTGGGCACATGCTGTCTTGCAGGGTTGCTGGTCAAAACTTTATTTTCTCAAGAAATAAGCTTATTTGTTAAAACTGTGGCAATCTGAAATTAAATTATAAGTGTCACCAACAGTTCAAATGCCTTTCCTGGAAAATATTTTGTGCAGTACAAGTTAATACTTAATTAATTAAAAACACTTTTACCGCAGGCTTCAACCTCACCTGCAGATCATTATCTGTTATTCGATCACACTTAGTTTTCTATTGAGCCATTCAAACACCACCAATTTAGCCTGCAAACAGGCTCCTGCCCCCAGATGCTTCACTCTCCAAATTCTTCTGTTTTGCACTCACCAAAAGTTTTCTTCTGTCCTTGCCGGGAGCCTGTTTGCAGGCTACACCAAGGAGAACAAACATACAAAGTACACACATGAACGCACTGCTCTAACCTTTGATTACTACTATTAGTCAGTATCGTCATTATATGCTTCTTGTTGTGATAAAAAGCAGAAATGGATTTCATATTAAGTGAGCTTTTTAAATGTTACATCATTACATACTGTATGTGTGACAGCTTTTTCAAAATATATATTTTAAGAAAATGTTTTTGAGTAAATATGAAGAGCTCTCTCTTCAACAAAAGACAGCATTTTAACATATGACTTCCTTTTTCAACATTAATACAGAAATGGATTAAAGCTCAAATATCCTCTCTATAGCGTAGTCCCTTTATCCCATTGATTAGCTGTCTAAAATATCTTCATATTTTTCCAATGATCTCGTCTATCTTGACTACAAACTAGCCATATATTTGAAAAAGTATTGTATGTTCAAAATAATAAAATTTGTATCCAGCAGCTTCACTTACCTCGATGTGAGAACTCGTGAACAGCTCATATTCTCACCAAGATCGCAGGCAGCCTTGTATGTATTGTCTCTGTGTTTTCTCGTCTCGACATACAGTGCATACGCAGATACTAGAATCCCAAGTCCACAAAACAACATGTGGTCAGAGGATTCAGAAAACAGTAAAGCGTCTTGAACCATCTTGAATTTATTTTGGTCTACAGAACGGCTACGGAAAAGAACAAGTGCTACAATAAGGTGAGTCTAAAAACAAACAAACGTGCTAACTTTACATGTAAATATAAGCTTATATATAACAAAAACGGAAAAAAATACCATTAAACAGAACTTGCGCTAGTGAGAACACTCAAAAGCTCCTTGACACAAACTCGAAGCTTCTGATCTAGTTCAGTTCGAAGTAGTACACTGAAAATAAAAGCTCTACACATATTAATCAAATGACAGCGAACGGCCGGATACTCTGCTTCTCCTCAGTCGGCCATCTTGACTACGCCTGAGAGGAAATCTGGGGTGAATATTGGACTTAGACTCCACTCGGCTGTGAATGGGAGCTCGAGGAAAGGAAAGAAAATAGACTGGCATGGACTTTTTGGCACAAAGGCTTTTGCTTATTATAGGAGCTGGCAAATAACACTTAAACGGATGTCTGAACAGGTTTCTGTCCGATTGTTTCCCTGATGGCCTGTAGATGTTGTAATGTGACTTACATACAGGACCGCTGGGCTCAAGGATGATGTGCACAACTCATGTATCGGTTCGGAAAAGGTAAAAATTAAGAGGTCAGTATACAATGCTATAGAGGCAGAGTGAGCAATTGGCTTACCTTGATGCTTGTTAGTTTGGGCTACAAAAAGAAATAAGTTACCAGTGCACATAAAAAGTGGAACAAAGATTTATTTTTTATAACGTGATTAGATATTCCAGCATATGGTCAGTGTAAAATAAAGAATGCAACTGCAGATTACGGGCTGCAGACTGGAGACAGCGGGAAAAATGCAGACCAAAAGTAAAATGCAGACTGCAAACTACATACTTTTCAAGTATATAATCCATTATCCCGTGCTAACCATAAAAAGGGTTTTTCAGGCTAATCAAAGGCTAATCTTTGTGAAAGTCTGCAATCTGGTTAGCTTCAACGATATTAAACGGTCGAGTTAGCCTGTTTATGGTCAGCTCTAAATGATGGAAATGATGACACGATTCAGTAAAAAGTGTAGTCTGTAGTCTGCATTATACCCTTGCGTAAATTTTGGATAGGAGTTTGGACAAGGGTCTTAAACCCCGACTTTATTTAAAGATGAAGCAAATGATTTATTGATATCCAATTTAAGGCACAAACACGAAAGGCCACACCATATTCCAGAGAAAAACATAAACAAAGAATAGCGAGAGCGGTTCACCTTTATTCCGTTTCTGTAACGTATTTGGAAGTTTGCGAATAGTTCAGTTTTACAGATCATTTGGTTTTCGTTTAGCTGACCATTTACACACTGCAATTTTAGCTGATACAATTTAGGTACCCTATCTATGGACCACACCAGGAACACAAAGCCAACAGGGGTAAAAATGATACCCTATTTAAGGATCAAGAACATCAAAAACCCTTCCCTATCCTGCGGCACAAACTTATATAGCCCATGTATGGGAGTTCCTCCCGCCCCCCAACAGGTTTTACCCCTGGCCTGCAGAACGCAGTCTATGTTTTACACTGATCTCTCCGGCGTATGCTCCTTATTGCATACGGTTGTGTGTGTATTTTTCTCCACGGATGAAAGCTAGTAAGGTTGTAGCAATTGATTAATTAATATAATATCAGTTCTTTATGAAATGTGAGTACCGTATTTACTCGATTAAACGCTCCGTTTATTAAATATTTCGTGATTTGAGGGCGGCGTTTATACGAGGGGGTGTTTATTTAAAATCCAATTTATTTCTTGCCAACAATAGTATGGTAAGTACCCTGGGTGCCAGAGGTTTCTCTTGCGCGGTTTCCGGTGTCGGTCATGTCCCTATTGTGACCCGCGCGAAAAACCTCTGGAGCAGAGCGCGATTTCTTTGACAGCGCCGAGCCAATGACAAGCCACTTAAAATCTGTCTAGTCAAGAATCTGGACTAGAAAGCTAATTGGCTCCGAACGCCCTCCCAAGGGTTTTCTAATCACGGTGATTGGTTTCTAATAATAGAGAATGTGAGCCCGTAATGTGTCGTTGAGTGACGTGATGATCGTGGCTGGCGGATTTTGAGGTTGAGGTTTGTTCGCGCGTTGTAAGGTTTGTGAAGGATCAAGATCTAGTCAAAGCCTTAACAAAAGTTCCTCAAAACGTTCGACGGTGTTGACAACTTTTAAAGCGCCGAGAAAGGGATGGAATCGCGAATTTTTTCGCAGCAAGAATGTTTTGACGGTTTTGCCAACGGGATTCGGGAAATCGTTGTTATTTCAATTAATTCCTGGACTCTGTGTTGAACTACACAATGCTCCCGACGCCGGTGTACCAGACGAGCTGGAACAGCATTTAGAATACCTATTTTTACCGTTTGTAGCTTCTCCTTTCCAACAGACAAGATTCTTTTTGTAATATTCTCAGTTTAAATTTGCGACTTCTTTGACAGTCGCTTCGAATTTTTGGATCTGTCGGTAGCACGTCTTACAAAGAATACGCGGCCCGACGGACAGATTGTTACCCAGGGTGAGTCGTCCTCGGCAGTGAAAAAGGTCGAGATTCTTTCAAAGAGTTTCAGTTGTTTAACATTTTCAGGTACAAGGCTGTAATATCCACCATTACACACAACGTTAGCGTCAAATAAACGGCACGACAGTGAAGACTTCGAATTAGGAACTTTTTTCACGGGAGTATAACGGTCATAACGTAGTTTTTAGTCCCGCAGACCAGATCTGTCATGTCACGCGAATGTGTTGTCCCCACGTGCCAGTTCATGTGATCACAGTGGGAGATGCTCGCTGTGATTAGTTTAAATGTTATCCAATAAAATTGATCAAAGTTCGACGAGAACGGTGAATAATACCGTTCTTACTTACTTCTGTACCAGAGGTTTTTCTCGCGGCTTCGCTGCTTGTGCCGGCGGCCTTCGGCCGCCGAAGCGAAGCGAAGTATTTCCGTCCGCCGCGCGCGAGAAAAAACTTCGGCAAGATTTCCGTATAACCCCATACACTTTAATTATGCAAACAGCTCTTTGTTTAACTAAACAATAGCGGAAACAATAGCGCTCCTTTGAGACTTATCCGCTTTGAATAACTATAAAATTTAACATTTTCGCATTCTTTTAGACTTAGAAAAAAAGCATGCAGAATGTGAAAAAATACATTAACATGAGGAACAAAAAAGGACACAAAGAAATCACGAAATAGCCGCAACAATTGTTATCAATGAAAGCAAATTTCCAAAGCTTGTTTTAAAGCTGAACTACCGTATATTGCTCTCGTTTTTTGATCATATTCCTTTTAGCTTCGAATGTACTGAAATTAAAACATTGTTACAATCAAGGAAAATAAATTTTTTAGGCTTCCTCAAACTTCATTACCGCATTTGCTTTTTGAGTTTATTATTCGAATAAACGCCGCATCATGATGGGGCGTTTATTCAAGGGCGGCGTTTATTACTATTTCTCCGCTAAAATACAGCGTTTATTTGAGGGCGGCGTTTAATCGAGTAAAATTAATGCGGCATATGTCATTAGGTTGGGGCTTACATCGATAAACGGTACAGATCAAACATCCAGATGCATATACAGATCCATAATCACTTATGACCCATTTGCTGTTGTGTGTATCTAATAAAAATATGAGACAAACTACCTCTTTGTTCAAGAAAAATAGCCGGGAGAAATAGATAGTCGTCTTGACGGATTAATCCATCTTTTGCTCGTCTTTACACATCACCATCCGGACACATATTCCTCAGACTAGGTCACCTGCATTCATACCCTTACTACAACCTTATTACTTTTCCCGGGTACTTTTACTATCATTCATATATCATTCCAGAGCAAGACAGTGAAACTAAAATTAGCCTCTCCCTTTCAAAAATAAATAAACGCCTGATCACAGGTTCAAAGGAAAAAAAAGTCTGATCACAAGTTACAGACTAGGAGAAGCTGTTTTTCCTCATGTCCCTACATGACCAGAGTCACATGGAGACCACGATATGGAGGGGACATTGCTGCATTCCCCTGCTTATGATTCTAGACCGAATCTAAATAAATGAAACACTCCTTGAGAAGAAAAGATTTTTAATAACCTTCAAAAAATGATGTAAAATCTGACAAAAAACGTCTGAAGTCTTGTAATTAATACAAAGTCTGTCAGTCAGCAGCACGTCTCAAGTGGGCTCAGTTGCAAAGTCAATTTTAGCTTACAAGTGCAGCATTTCAGAAGAGGAAAAACCTCCTGCAGTACAGTTCACTACTATTAAACTTGCCTACCTAATTAAAGCTACATTTCAATTAACAACAGTTGTCACCATCAAATTTGTTTTAGTCAGCCATAATTTCCATTTCCTATAGCAAAACTAATTCTTAATTAGTTTCCCAAATTTCAGCTGCATTTCTCTCCCCCTTTAGTTTAAGAAACTAAATGTTTTAATAATAAGTCTTCCCAATTACAGTAGTATCATCATCGTTATCATTTTCCTGTCACCATTGCTATCAAACTTTAGGTTCTAAACCCCCATTAAATCTTTAAAAAGTGCATGTTTCATACACTGACTTTGAACTATCACAGCTTGAATCGTGTTACACCCGAATTTACCTAATGTAATTGTAAACTAAAATACTGCTCTGCAAAGTTGCCTCAATTGAACTTCATGACTGGCTTAGGAAGACTCCTCTGGTGTTGGCACTACAGCCACAGGTTTGTGAGAATGATGCAGGACATAGTCACTAACACTGCCTAGTACAGTGCGACGAAGGCTACTCAATCCTCTTGTGCCTATCACTATGATATCAGCATGCTCCTTTTCGGCACAACTGACGATTCCCTCTCCTGGCTTGCTGCAACACTCTTCCAGAAACTTGTACTTGATCTGTCACAAGGAAGAAATGGCTCATTTATAGTTGCCAACCCAATAGTGACTGTTATCACAAAAATACATGCTAATCTATGCCTTGAGGACTGTCATTTTGCAGCAATGATAGCCCATCCCAGTCCAGAACTATTTGTATGGGTAATCAAATGGTGACGAGTAAAATTAGGAAATAATTTCACACGTGTTTTGTTGAAATTCTTATAATTCTCCTTGTCTTTAGGTGAGGGAAATCATAAAAATTTTGACAAAATTGAAATTATTTCCTAATTTCATAAGTATATCATTTGATTACCTTTTAATACAGTGGGTGACAAATAACACTTACAATCATGGGCTTTTGACTTGTGCACCAAACCTTGCCAAGGCAATTTTGTAATTTCACATATGAAATTATAAATTAACGCTGAAGTTTCATGCCAAAATTAAGGAGTAATTTGTCAGCCATGATATTCTAGACATTATCAGTATTATCTTCTACAAAAACCAATGCATACTGTACTTCATACTGATACACACCTTTTGTCCCTGGCATACTGAAGTAAAGTCATTTTGAATTTTCTCCACTCGTTCCCGGGTTTCTCTCATAATTTTCTCCCATTCTTCTGTAGGAGGCTGGAAAGGGGCTGCAAAAAAATAAAATGAATTTTAAAAACCATAAAGAAATATATACAATAATTCACTTAACTCAAATTAACTTGTGCTGGCTCTCTAACAATGAAACAATTAAAATCAATTTACTGTGCATTTCATAGTTGAGAATCTGAGCTACATGTAGCAGAAGGACAACCAGTTGGCTGTTTCCAAAGCATAAGCCACGAGTTCAACACTCTGGACTTCATAGGAAATTCCAGCTAGTAGCAGGGTTTCAGCAGTGATTCGATCACCTGCAGTAATTCATAGACCTTAGTTATTACTGTTTTGTGTGAAGTCAGTGGGACTAATTACAGACTGAAATACAGTTTCATATTTGTACTGTAAATGTTGTTTCCTTTCCATTACTTTTTTCAGAGGTAGTGAAACTAGAATAAATTTCTGTTTACTAAAGGTGTTTAAGAGTTAGAGAGAGCTTTTCAAATCAGTTGTAAAGAGAAAGCAGAAATTCTTGGAAGGAAATTGGGATGATTAAAGAGAATTCCAAGGCCCAAGATTTCATGGTAATGATCGTTTCCGCTACCTGTCATTACCATGATTCAGATTAATGGAACCGAAAAACCTCTTGCCACAAACATCTTTAGCCTTGTTGATGAAAATTCATTTGATAGAAGTTTTTCTTTTCTTTGTTCTGATTCTCAGCAAGTAGAGCAATTCCGAATTCATTAACACCCCAATTACCAGTACATATAAAACTAAAATGTTGTTTCACTTCACTCGTCCCCATCTTGTATCCATCCCAAAGTGCATTGCACTGTATGTGCAATTAATGCAGTCTGACAGATTTAAGATGGTGGATAAACAGCTGATAAAGGGTGAACCAGCTACAATATTATCGTTTTCATACCAGCAATCAGTTTACATGGCATCCACTTTGAAGAAGAAGAAGAAGTACGAACACCCACAAAAGTGGTAAATTTAACACCTGCAAATAAAGGTATCATTAATTCTTTTTTTTTCCCTTACCTTTAAGACTGAATGTGGGAAGATGGGCATGTTGCCAGGCAGTATAACCAACAACTGTATCCTCAGGACGTCGACATCTCTCCAGATACCCTTGGAAACAAGACATACACAACATCAGATGTCACATAATTCATTAGCATAAGACCATGGAGAATGTGTGCTATCATTATGTGAAGCAAGGTGCCAGTTCAGATCCAGTGCATAACTGGAAGAGCCCTGCTGTGGCTTATCACAGCTGACCTTGAACTGCATTATCTGAAGCATCAAGCAATGGTTTTTCTCTATTCTGTCTGAACGGAACACAAGAACATATACAATTACAGGTACCCCACCCAAACCCAATTATTAGCTTGCCCTAAAAGTCGATGTTCACCCTGGGGGGTGGGGGGGTTACTTCGGGGAATTTTTGGGTGGGGATGTGCTGCTAGGACCCTGGAACCCTTAACCTATACCAGAGCTAGTTCAGCTGAATTTTGCTACGCTATACTAGAGTAACCAGTATTAAAACCACCGATTTCTGGCTGAATCCTGATTTATGACAGTTAATAATATCCATTTATGATAGTCATCTATTGACGCTGTTGAGGCTGTGTCAAAAATTTAAACTTGCTGATTTCGTTTTTTTTTACTTTTGAGTGGCATTTCCTGGTTTCCTTAGTTTAGATAAAATCTTCAACCAACTGGTCACTTTCGTGAAAAATGATACCCTACTCTAGACCCAAACGTTCTGATTTATATACCCTATGCTAGAGTAAACTGCTTGAAAACCATACCCTTCACAGCGGCACATACCTATATAGCCCGTATATGGCAGTACCCACCCCGCCTGGGTTCTTCACATGGATTGAACAAATTTGCAAATGAAAAGGTGATGGTATAAATCCAAATGCAATATAACAGTACTGCACTTCACAAAACTCTCGACCTATGGTTTTTTTAACCAGTTTGAGCTAAGAACTTGGCCAAAAATTCATTAACATTGTCAACTGAAACACAATTAACCTTCAAAATGAAGCTGGGAATTTCCTTGCAAACCTCCTTGTAAACTAGCAAACCTCGGGGGGGGGGGGTACTTTAGGAATTTCTGGGTAGGGATGTGCCATTGGGACCCTGGAAGCCTTAGCCTAAACCAGACCTAGTTCAGCTGAATTTTGCTACCCTATACATGTACTAGAGTAGACTCCCCAAATCCCCCCATCTATGGACACTGTGGAGGCTTATTTGCATAAACTTAAACTTACTGATTTGATTTTTTTATATTTTTGAGTGGCAATTCCTGGTTTCCTTAGTCTAGACAAAATCTTCAACCAACTGGTCAGTTTTGCGAAAAATGATACCCTATTCTAGACCCAAATTCTCTGATTTATATACCCTATCCTTGAGTTAACTGCTTGAAAACCATTCCCTTCACAGCAGCACATACCTATGTAGCCCATATAAGACGGTACCCCCCCCCCCCCCTCCAGGGAGCAAACTCAGACACCATCACACAATATATAATTTTTTCAACTGACTTATAAGGAAAAGCAGTTGGAAAGAATTGCAGATAAATCACTATTAAAAGGTAAAATATCATCTTGTCCATAAGGTTCAGAAAACAAACACACCTCAGACTTCAAGGAAGGTAAAGCTTAATGATCACAACCTAACACAATTTTTGTTGGTCCTTTACTATTTCTACTTAGCCAGTTTAAAAACTTTAAAAAACTTTTCCTTGTTGGGTAAAAAGAGTCAATTAGGTAATCCTGTTTGCCATTGTGTCGAACTTCACAATGATTGAAGTTCGCAAATTTTGCAGTTAAGTCCACCACCAAGTTCATAACTTTGTTCTGAGGTTTTTGTTTTTATTGACAACTGCATAATGAACTTGCCAAGTTCATAGCAAACTTCAGGAATTTCAAATGAATTTGTGAAACTTTTGGCAAAGTTTTGTGAAATGCACTGTAAGCATTTTGACACTGAGCAATATCTGAAAATACTCTTAACATTGCATGAGCATGAGCATGATTACACAAGTGCAATTTGAAAAAGTACATGTAATTTCAAATATCACGAGAAGACAGGGTACAATTATAGCTCTTCTTTTGCAGTTATCAGTGGTTTGATAGAAAATCAGAGCAAATGGGTGAATTGTGATTTGTACTGACCTTCTTACCTTGTTTGTTGTGTTTTCATTATCCTTAGTTGTGTACCATGAACCCAACTTATAACAGCACACTACTGCTCAAGTTTTCATGCAATTAGTACACATTTGTTTTTATGAATGGCAGAATTAAGACAGTTTATGCATTAGTTTGCACTGAGTGCAAATGAAAAATTAAAGATAAATTTGCCTACTCTCAGCCAATCACAAATTATGAAGTAAATGTAATTTTCTCCATCACATATATTAACAAAACACATCGACCGGCTACAAGCTTGCTTTCCTGCATTAGACTAAGCCACTTGGAATTGCCGAATATGTTAAAACTGACTTTACTTATCTATCAGGTGATCAATCAATAAACAAGCCATTTTAATTGCCTCTTGAAATGTTCAAGGAATTGTACATGGTAAATTAGTGAAATAGCAAACTGAGTTCGTTTAAGATAGCTTGATAATTTAGCATGTAGGCTATATTACAAACACACTCTGTATCATATTAAATTCACCCCTCGGTCTGTATCACAATTGGAACACAAGCAAAATCCCTGGCAGTTCACACGAAGTGAAATGAGCTTTCAAAACAGGATTTATACCACTTATGCAATTAGTGCTGAAGATGTTGTGATGACAGCTTCAACAGGGGTTTGTGCTTATCACAAGTCAGTTCACACTGGTGAAAGAAGCAAAGGACTGGAAAAGGGAAATATTTCTTGTTGCGCTTGTGCATATCTTATGCTGGTCCAGACATGAGTTTCCTTATTACCTTGTATTCATCACACAAGTGCCCGGCGCCACTGTGCTCTACGATGTAGCAAGCCTATCCTAATCTCTTCTCATTCACTGAGTGCAATTAAATATATCTGAACCATTATTACAATTTTTTCTCACAACCACAGTCTCCAAGTCTCTTAAAATTCATCATCCAATATGTAAATGTTCAATTATTTATGAATTTATTCAATACGCACATATGTACATGAATATTGCTAAAGCTGAGGCTTTGATTCCTGACAAAGTTTGAGAATGAGTCATTGCAATTGTGATGATATTAAAACTTAAGAATCACTTTTCCCAGAGTCTTTAGTTCCGAGTGCCAGCATTATGTCACAAGGAATCCAGCGCCCCGTAGGGCTCTCGGACACTACGTTTGATAAGCTAGGTTTGATGCGCGTTTTCTAGTGCAAAACTACAAGAAACAGTACATTAATAAAATCTACAAATCATATCAGCTATAATCTACAGATCTACATCGCTGAGCATTACTAAACTGGTTCGAATCTTCTCAATTACTCGTTCTGTAACATCTTTCGCGGATTCACGCCCCCGTATGCTCCCTTACCGAACGCGCTCGAAACACAAGTCAGAATATTAACAAAGCTATCTTGTACTTACAGTTTAATGCATATTCAGCGTTCGAGCTGCCATCCAATGCCAAGAGCACCGTCCTGTTTTCAGCCATAATTCGTCAAAAAGATAATCACAGTAAAGTGCTCGCTACCCTTTTGAAACCCCACCGTTCTACAGCCCAGGGACCTTTGGCTTTGGTTGGCCAATAAATATTTATGAAACCCGTCACTGATTGGTGTTTCGCTTTAAGTAAAAACCAATCAGCTTTGTCGATATATCTAGCTCGGTTAATCCCAGCATGCCTAGCGAGTTTGCGAGCATGATCTATTGACAGCTGAAGGTGTGTGCGTCACCAAAGTCACGCACCACGTTGATCAAAACGTCCCATTCATCTCAACAATCATTGCTTTTTGAATGTCTTCTGGAAATGTTATTGTCATTCCCGTGGATGGGAGTAAAAACAGCGATCGAGCAGTGAACTGTAAGCCTTTTTTTGAATATTATTCCAGTGTTCGATATTCTCTGCGTCAGCAATGCACTTATGTTCAAATACAGCGCGCAAATAGCTACAATAGCTTAGCTCAGCTTAGCTAAAAGCTCACACGATTTGATATATTGCTTCAGGATTAATATTGGGCGTCGTGAAACATCAGATAGAGTGATATATTTGCTTAGTTTTACTCGTTTTTCTGTGACAGATCGTTGATGCTTTGTTGTAGTTTTCTGACCAGTTTGTGTATTAAAAATCTTTACTGCACGTGCAAAGCAGATTTTGTGCTTTATTAATTTAAGAATATTGTACCTGAATGTCTTTAATATAAACACTTAAAATTCAAGAGCTCTGTAAGTAATTTGCTTTAAATCACTGACAATGTGTACTTTGTACCACTGAACGTGATGCCAGTCATTTCTATATCCTTAAAAACCTGTTTTTTCTTGAAGTTTAGAGTCAGAGAAGCGGCGATCAATGAATCTATAAAAAAGTAGATCATGATTTAGCTATAGTCTAATATTGTAATTGTAATATTCAAATTAAGCTCTTGTTAACTTATTATTTTGATTTTTGGTCCTCATCTGTCAAGATTTTTGGATTTGGCATTCTAGTAATTTCACTATATGTAGTTCAGGAAATTACTTGAATTTATAATGGTAGTAATCCAAAGCCAATATAAGTAAAATAATTACAGATATTTCATTAAGAGCAGAAGCCCTGGGGAATCCTAAGGGTTGTTCAACTACTTATTGGTTTCAGAAAGAGTTGTTATATAAGAACGTAAATGTGCTGGAAAAATTTGTTTGAAAATGGAGTTTGATTTATGTGGCAAAGAACTTCATATAAAAATCAAATAAGTCTTGTTTGTATTTCTAATCATGACAGCTCGGGCTCAGTTGGTGATTGATGTATTTCATGACATGGCAGATAAATTTGCCAGCCAGTTCAGATATTGAGGATCTGTTTGACAGACAAATGTTATCCTCTTGTCAAACTTTATGTTGCACCATATTTCATACAAGTCCACTGTATTAGCATTAATTAACACTTCATTGATATTTGATCCTGCCAGTGTTGTAGTTTTCTTATGGAGGGTTTTTTTTTAAAGTTCAGGTTTTTCTCTGCAGGGTATATTGGGAGTTTTTCAAAATAGACTGAGGAAACTGCAGAGGCGGGAATAAAAATCTGCAAGGAACAACTCATCATCATTATGTCATTTTCTCTAGAAGGGGAATATGGCCAAATAGCTGGCATTTATCACAGCTTAAGAGCAGATATAACCTATCTTAAATCACCTTGTAACATGAATAAAATATTTATTAGGTAACATACATCAGTTTTGTGCTATTTGAATAGCAAGACCTTAATAATTATTTAAATAGAGATACCCTGCTGGGAGTCAAGAAAACAATCCAGGTTTAGATCATGCAAGGGTACTCAAAACTGTGACTAATAAAAAACCTAATAATTTGTTCTGTCATTATCTTATCAGTATGTTTCTTTTAAATAATGTGCAGTATACCTGATCAAAATAATATTACACGTAAATACATTGACTACATTTCTTCAGATCTACATGCACTCTTTGCAGGCCATAGAAATGGCATCATTAGATACTGAAAACTTTGCATTTGTCAGTACCTCATGGTTTACTCTTCCTGAGTTTTGAACTTTTTATGACTCATTTAAAGTCTTGAATATCAGTAAATAAATGATCTGCCATCTAACACACACACTTAGGATTTTATTAATTTCTTGTTTACAGGGTATCTAGAACATCTTCACTTGAAAGGTGACAGAGTCGTATTTATCCATGCATTTGATCCTCCACCAATGCAGTCGGCAAAACATAGTGAGTACCATGAAATGGCTACAAATTAAATGCTTAATTTGAACAACTAAACAATGTTTATAAAATAACTGAGATACTACGTGCACTCTCATTGGTCAATAGGTGTGTTTAGATGAGAGTATGTAAACACCATTGTGACGTGTTAGATTCGCGCATATTTTTGAGACATTTTATAAAAGCAATAGAGTACTTTTTCCATGTTTATGTAGCCTCGTCTTAACACTTAGGGGGGCTCAGAGAATTCTCGAAAATTATGCAAACCTGAAATGCAGTCAGGGGTTTGCATAGCTGTCTCAAATTCTCTGAACCCACCCCGTGTTTAGATGAGGCTATGTAAACATGGAAAAAGTGCTCTATTGGTTACTGTGGAGTGATCTTCAGTGTTACATGACATATACTAATAAATTATGTAGAAACTCTATATGGCTAGTGTATTGTTTTGACAGACAGTATACTAAATAAAGTCTTTTTTTCTTTTACTGGACAGCAAGTGTTGATTTCAAGAACAGCTATGATGAGTGGTGCATTGTAATTCAGAAAGCACAAGATAAGGCCAGGTGCCTTTTGTCAGAGTACGACCAGAAGTTTATCCCCCTTAAGGTAAATTAACTACTTTTTAGTGTCATGTTAGAAAGGTTTGAATTGTCCCACACCTGGAGACATACAGCTAATCAGGAGGTCAGAAAGCCCTTGCTAATATTAGGTAGTATCCCAAGGGTTATATTCATGAACTTTTCCCAGTACTTATGGCAGCCTCTAGAGCTTCCACTGAACTAGAGTAACAGCAGCTCATGCCATCCATGTACTTATCATTCAATCAGTTCAGCTTAGATTTTGTAAGGAAATATTCAAACGTATTAATAACTGTAAGTTGCTGATTACAGCTGAAATCGAGCCTAAAAAAACATAAATAGGGAGGGTTTTTATTACTTTTTCTTCAAGTGTGTCCTAAAAGATACTTTGACAGCTAAAAATAGTGGTGTTTTGTCATGAACACCCAAAGTGAGACCAGAATCCTTGATTTATACCCCTAAGCAAGGTGACAAGCATCCCTGACCTTTTCATAATTATGTGAGTTCCCCCACGTCACCCCCAGGATATAAATTGGTAATGTCCCACTTGTGACTTGAATTTTTTTTGTATGTACACCCACCTAAGGGCTTGCATGTATAAAGTGAAAAAATAATTGAGTCACTTGTGTGATATTTAACAATGACTGCCATGCACTACAAAACATCTGGTATAAATGTATGTATCTGTAAATATTATGCCTATACTGGTATTTTCTGTGTACAAATTATGTATCAGATTCTGGTACATGTAGCCTCTGGTGTTTGGTTAAAGGATTGTCACCTGGCTCTCTCATTAATATAACTGATAATTATAACATATTGTTAGTTGTCTTGGAAGACACTAAACATCAGCAGATCACAATCATTTCCTTAGAATTTGACAAAGTTGATGGAAATCGTTTGAAATAATATTCATTAGTTAGTCTTCATTTAGCATTCCCAGGTTCTCCCCAATTTCAGTTTTATAAAATTTAAAAATTAGCAATTATCTAATGATATCTCCAGGCTAACTGTGTTTCAATTCTTTGACAGGGACAACTGTCATACAAGATGATCCATGATACAGGCAGTCCAGGAGATGTCATAGTGAGCTACAGCAAGAAAGAAAATGCGACAACCATAATCATGGGCTGCAGAGGACTGGGAAAACTGCGGAGAACATTGCTTGGCAGTGTTAGTGATTATGTTGTTCGGCACTCATCAATACCTGTTGTTGTTATACCACCTGCTTCGTAAAATTCTTTGTGGTAGTTTTTTTTTCAATGTATCTACACTGCACATATGTGCTGCCTTTCTGCAGATCATTCATTCAAAGGTTTTATTTAGGTCAATCTCAGGCTTTGTCATTCTTTATCAAACAATCATTTTTGGTTCAGTTTGCTAAATTATCTTTGGATTTTTCTCACTTAGCATGCTATTACTAATTTTTTAAAATTTCCATTTATGTTATTGTACATTAAATGCAATTAACAAGGCTGAGTCATTTCTTCCACTTACATCAGACGAAATTTATTTATTGACACTAAGTCGCTAAACCACTGTGAAACTTCGTACATGTACATGTATGTAGAGATTGGGTGGAGAGTGGGCCCGGCATTTTACACGAAATGTGATTTTACCACGATATTAAAAGATCTAATTGATCACTACGAAGGGTCTTTAGAAATACTAACAGTAGCCATAGATTGTAAATGGGTATTTATCATAAGATTTAATAATTATATTAATTGTTGTTGGGTTTACTGTGTATCACCCATTATATTTTTGCCAACCAACTAAGAAGGGATTTATCATCTAAGTTTCCTTTAGGCAGATGACATGAATTTACTGTGATAGAGCTTGAAAATACTGACTTTCGTAATTACTGTCAGACAAGAAAATTTGCAAAAAAAAAATGGATTTTGGCCCAATGGGGAAAAGTAATTTGAGTTAACACTAAATTTTGTTATTTACTGTGCTTGGCCAGAATTGCAGCCAAGATAATTAAGTCATAAATTCTTGCTGTTTAATGTAGAAGCTAAGGAAGCAAGTAATAAAATTACCTTATTTAACTAATGGAATGAAACTTTAACATGGAATGAATGCAGTTGCGTATGATAATTAATTGCAATTGGACTGATGTTTATTTTACACCCACAAAGTATTTTTTCATGGCAATAATACATACGTGTATTAATTCAAGACTCTTGAGTAACCAAAGAAAGTTGGTATGATGAAATTATAATAATATCATAAGACGTTGTTTGTTAGTCTCTGTTTGGTATTGTTTGCAGTTCTTTGTTCACATATTCAATCTCTTTGTGAGGGTTGTCATTTTGTAGCCTGCCTTGCAGATAGTCTAAACCACCAGTATAGTGTGGGGATTTTGTGATACATCCGTCTGCAACTCAGGCTATCATTTTGATGACTCTCTAGCTTGGTGTGTTATAATACTCTTTCACATACAGTCATTTCACTTAATGTAACAGAATATGGATATACGGTATAAGATTACTTAAAACAAGTATAATCATCTTCCATGATGCTTAATAAGCCATTTTCTAAAAAATAATGGAAATGAAGAAATATTGTTCATTGCTGGTTGCATAATGAGCTGTAAAACACAAAAGGGTGAATAAAATCCACAATTTGGCATGTTGAGAGAATGGATTTCTTCTAGGTAATATGAAGAATGTGCATCAATATTTACTTGACTGTACATGTACACATGCAGTCCCAGCAGGCCTTATTGATTTCCACACTCCGATGACCAGAATGGGATATGACCATGCAATCTCATAATAGTCAGTAAACAAATCCCCCCTCCTCAGTAATACGATCATCTGTGGTCCATTAAGGAGGCTGGCAATAGTTTCCAGCACTTTTCCAACAGCTCTACTTTAACGGATGAATACTACCTGTACCTCAGTCTGTTTATCAAGTGATGCTATAATATTGTTATCACATAATTGCCCAGCCATTGGTACTCTTTATGGCATAATAGGTTACCATAGCAACAGTATGACCTGCTAACAATAACCTTAATTTTAGGGGTTTTTTTTTTAATCAGGCATTTTTTTTTTTTGTTAGGCTTAAGTTTTCAAGATTCGCAAACCCTGATGTAGGTCCTTTAAGCAAATAATTCTCTGGTTGTATTAGTAAGTCCTGGAGATATCTAAGCCCAGCCCCCATCCTAACTAACAAACTCACAGAACATTACACTGTAAAGAACCTGGCGAGTAGAGTGCAGATCAAATCATTCGATTTGAGTTGCCTTCAATTGCAGGGAGTCTAGTGGCATGGACTTGGTTGATCAGAAGAACAGGAATATAGGAAACTGAGGATTTAAATGAGCTCAGTCACGGTTTGTGCATATTGAAAAGTTTAGCCTCGATTTTTCAAATTTGTCGTTTGTAATCCATGTTAATCTCCATCCTTAGCCATCCTTGTTCCTTTATGGTTTATCATTATCTCTTTGGTGTTTTTCTGTCTTATTAAACTCTTATTTTCAGGTTTCCTACCATTTAAAGATAATTAAGTATGTGACCAAATTAACTCAAAATACCGTGACTGAGCTTCTTTAAAATGTAGCAAAATTGGAAACTTTGTTTTAAAATAGGAGAATCAATCTAACCCTACCCTCCATCAGCTATCCCAACCACCCCTTTAGATCATCATCAAAAATCAAAATAAATACCACAAAGTGATATTAAGCTGAGTTGCTCTAGCCCTTTTCCACATTCTGGCTGACTTTTAGAATTGCCTGACAAAAGTTACCCCTGACCAACTACATCGTCCAGTGCTTAATTCCAAACAAAGCAATTGATCTACCAATCTTCACCCTCAACATAAACACATCTGTGCATTTTGTCTGTTCAGGGCATCAAGATTTTGTTGACATACTAGTACTATGATTTTTACATTCGTTTGATTTTTAGTTAGCCCAATTAAGAGGGAGGTAAAATTTAAGGTTTTATCATTTTACAGTGTCTTTACTAAGTAAGAAAGTGCCATTCAACTTGACACTTCCATAAGTTATTACTACTGCAGTAGTATGTGAGCTTAAATTGAGTCAGAGGGTGCAGAGCAAGTAGAGCTGAACTGTACCACACTAAGTACATAAGGATTTAATGATGCTTAAACAAAACAGGATTTAAACAATGGCTTCCATCTACTTTTTCTGCAAAGTACATTACGGTATTATAAGTGATACTGGGTTGTGAAATTATATTCCCTGTCTACCCCAAACAACACAACTGAAGCTTTTCATCCCATAACATTTCATGATTTATTTAGGAAATATTAAAATCACTCCATTTTTCAAATGAGTCTCCCTAAAATAACATGTACTAGTAGCGTACAAATTATTCAGTTTTTTAAACCATTTGATGATTACTGCAACTACAAAAAAAACACACATTTTGTACGTACAACATTCCAAGCCAGTGACAACATCTGTGAAGTATACATGTATTTAACTTACTGCCCACAGACACAGGTAGTGTACAAGTCATATGTACTCTAACATATACGATGCAGTTCTTTGTCAATTTTTGTTGGTAAATCCATGATGTTGAAAGCGATCTGGAGGTGGAACAACTGACACAGGAACATTTGCATGGTGCAGACAGTAATCGCTTACACTGCCAACAAGTGTACGGCTTACTGTACCCAATCCCCTTGAACCCATTACAACATGATCAACATTTCTTTCCTTTGCTACTTTACAAACAGCCTCTCCTGGGTTTCCATTCTCCTTGATGAGTCTACATTTCAACTGAAAAAAGAAAATGAGCAAAACACCTGTTACGGCTGAGTATGCTTGATTTTCCCTTGATGCTACGGGTGAAATTGCCTCTTGTTCATAGGATTCACCCACAAAGTAACAAGTTTGCAATGGGTGTGGAGAACTGGGCTACAGGTGACTCAAAACTTAATGACAGCCCTAGAACATACAGCTATAATTTGCATACTACCAGTTGCACGTGTATATACACATAGATGGGGTGAAGAAAAGTCAACAAAGGTACACAAACAAGTTGTCAAAGAAACTGTGAGGCAGAAAGAAAAATAACTTCGCCTCTGACTGTCATTAACAACAGTCTCTTTGGTTATTGAACCCATTTTACTCGCCGTGGATAATTATCTAGCCCTGGCTCTCCACAGATGGCATATACGTGTACATCAAGTGTACCCTGGAGGCACTGATTGACTGATCCATGAGACAATAACAATAAAAAAACCTGCATGAACTGTGAAACCATTTATAAGAACTGTACTCATACAAGCTATAGTTAGTTACATAACAAATTTTTAGTCAGGAGTAGACGAGACCAAGTAATATGATGACCTTGACTTCACTTCACTAGAGAAGCTGGGAAATAATTTTTTCAAATAATAACATTATTTTATATTTTCCTTTGAAACCTCAAGTAGGTTCATCAATTAACTCAGCTCCAATTCTCACACACAAAATGCAAGATCAAAAAAATTGTTGTCTCACTATTAGATAAATTAAAGCCAGCTAAAAGTTTGAATCCCACAACTGTCACTTACATTGTTTTCTTGGCATTTCTTGTAATAGGATTCTAAAATTACTCTGGCCTTTTTGTCACTTTCCTCTAAATGATGCTTCCATCCATCAGAAAAATCAAAACCATCTAAAAAAAGAAAAGAAAGAAGAACATGGATTACCATGGCCCTTAACTGCATAAATTCTTACCCAGTGCGTGTTACACCCCTGAAATGAGCATGTCTCACAGCAAGCATTACACAAGTAGAATCAAGTTCTAATTCTTTTAACAAAAATGTTGCAAGATATGTGCATTTCAGGGTGTGTTACACTACACAACGTCTTGTCCAATACAGGTTATTGCATTTGAAAAGATTCGTCCATGGTACACTCCATTGCAAGCTACATTTAATTTCAGACCAATCTTTGTGTCCAATCCCAGGAAAATGAATAAGAATAAAACTCTTTTCACTAAAGTGTCAATTGTAAAAATTTGCTTTACTAGGTTCTTCCCTTTACATTCCTTGTGATTGGTTTAAAATCTCATGCCACTTTCTCGTCCAGTCAAAGAACCCCTCACCTTGACTCACTCATACACTTTTTCTGGTGCCTTATGCGTTTACTTTTAGTTTAAGTTTTGATTAGTTCACTGGATTGTCTGTACCCTAATGTGATTGGCCAAAGTAAGAGCCTAGTAATAGTTTTGGTTTTTCAACACCTAATTGAAAACTGCTATTAACAGCACCATCTGGGAACCTAAGTAAATGAGGAAAATTAACAAATTGTCATCTTACAAGGATAAGGAGTGGCTGGCAGTGTTGTAGGCAACTCATGGGCATGAAATACCAATATCTCATCACCCTTCTGGTAAAAGTTCTTGGAATACCCTGCATGGTAAAACAATTCACATAAATTACACAGTAATAAAGATACTAATTATTAATGACGAATGTACATATTGAGGCTGCAATTCGTTCCAGTTCATTTCCAGCTTACTTAGAAATGTTCAACAAAAGGTATCAGAGTATAATGGCCAGTTGTGGAAATTTAAAAGGTAACACCCAAAGCCCTACAGTCAAAATCTGCTGGCAGCTAAAAAAGTGTTTTTGTCACCTACAGTAACACTGGAGTTCACTACCACTGACCAATAACAAAATAAATACTATTTTTTATAAAGGGTTGCCTGTTACAAGTGATCAAAAATAAGCATCATTTTAACAACTGACTTGCTTTTCATATTGGAACCTCACATTTTTCGGTATACCATAAACTGCCACCCGCTTATAAGCCTTGGGCTTATAAAACTTCGTAAGGGCTTTCAGATGGGCTTAAAAATGGAGGGGAGATTATATCCGAGAAGACTTATAACAGGAAATATAAAAAAAATGTTTTGAAATGAGCTGTAGCTGCACATGTTGATCGAAATGAGTTTTTCATTTACTGGTAATTGAGCCTTAAAACATCATTTAATAAAACAAATTCAAAAGAAGGAAAGCTAGAGGGAGGCTTACAACTGTATGTATTTTTTGGTTTACAGGTAGATTGGCTCAATTAACTGGTTGGGGGGGGGGGCTAATTATACGGCAGTTTATGGTATATGTGATCAAGCTTTTCTGATCAACATATAAATTTGTAGATTTCCAGTTGCCCAGAGTGACCAAGTTTGAGCCCAGGGTTTGAACCAAGATGTGATAGTTACATCGAGTAGTTTTGTTTCTTCTTACATGTAGCACATCATTGAAAGCTTTTAAAGCATTCAAAGTCTTTTGCAGTTATGGAGAAAAAAATGCTTGTTAAGGCCTGGGTTGGGACGATTCAACTGCAATCCCTGTCAAAAGTGTTGAGACACATGCGCTACAGCAGTTTCACAGTAACCATGCTAATGAAAACAGGTTTTACTTCCTCTTACTCCCCTTCCTCCTGTACAATCAAGGTTGTTTTGCAGTTGTTGCTTATCTAAAAACCTGCCCTAACCCAGAGAGGGAAACCTAATACAGAAGGGGGAGGGGTGGGTTGGGATTTTTTTCCTGATGTCATGAGCCATGGGGTCCTTTCCATTCAACCAAAAATTCCAATGTGAATTTCCAGAAATTTCCATAGGCGAATGGTACAGACTTTCCAGTGTGGAAAACGACAAGCCGCACAGTTTTATTCAACCAGAATTTTTCAATGACTTTGAGGTTAAATCACAAATATAGAAGCAAACAGAACACTGATATATCGACATCTTGACCACAACAGCAGGACCTTATACAAACCACAACGGCAGCGAAAAAGTAGCAAAACAAAGGGTTTGATGAGTCATACAATGGTTCTGCACGCGTTATAAATCTTTGTACATTTCTTAGCCAAGCTACGCAAAACAAACAAGTACACCACGAGAGCATTACTTTTATAAAATGCTTTCTTCACGAATTTAGCTGCAGCTAGTATTTATCGACATATAAGTGGAAAGATTCTGAAGTGTTTCCATTTTTGAATACGCGTCGCCGTCATCCTTGCGTGAGATGTCCAACTCGCTGTGATTGCAGCCAAAAGAAATACAGTATGGGGCCCAGTTCTCGGCCACAAAAAACGTAAACTTGTATTTCTTACCTTGGAATAGCCGTCAGGACTTAAAATTTTACGCATAACTAGCTTCAGTATTCAGTTTACACATGTAGAGCTATCGACTGCTCAAAGCTGTTTTCTCCCGAGTAATAACGAAAATAGAGGCTTCGTTCGTGGGCCCAGTTCGTTCGTGGGCCAGTGGGCCCAGTTCTCAGCCACAAAAGAGTGCACGCGATTCCTCAGAATAAACAACGCTTTATTACCATTTTTTGTTGTTAAATCACTTATAAGGCTTGTGTTTTGATATTTTGATCACAAATTATCCTTAAAGAGCTTTGTTTCATGTTAGAAAA
>Ga0126339_10000421_pt1 | contig 22945 bp, 10 predicted proteins | sample OrbTmetagenome_2_FD_92532 | JGI IMG/M metagenome (GOLD analysis project Ga0126339, IMG submission 92532) | Coral microbial communities from Petempiche,Puerto Morelos, Mexico - Orbicella T R C metagenome | ecosystem: Host-associated > Invertebrates > Cnidaria > Coral | place: Petempiche,Puerto...
AAACTAACTATGGTCCGTTTGTTTACTAGCTAGGGCCAATCTATGGGCAAAAAATGAGCAAAATCGATTTTTCGACTTGTGCCGTTGTTTGGTCCATAGTTATGGGCACTGGCTCTTAAGTATTTTACTTAGTTTACTGTACTGATAGACATGTTTCCCTTTGTGAACAAGGGTCTGTAAGAACCTTTTGTGCACAACTACTTTTGGTCTCAATTTGCGATTAAGCATCTTGTTTGCGAATTAAAAAATCTCTGTTAAAACTCATTAACCCCAACAAGTAAAGCGTTTTAATTGCTATACCCAGTATGGGATGGATTGATTGTATGTTGTTTATTGATTTTTTTTACTGATATTTCGCATTTCTTCCCCGAGAGAGTTTCGTAATCAACCAACATGAGAACTGCTTTCCACAGGTTGAAGTAGACTAAATGCATTACATACCGTCTTCTTTCATGTTGGCTAAGTCCCAGATTTCTCTCTTACCCGCCTTATATAGAGCCCAGAGCATGGAAGGGAGTGCTAAGGGACAGGACTGATTTCACTGGTTGAATCAATAATTTCTAACTTATAACCAAATTTCTTAGCGTTGCTTCTGGATTAGATTATTCTTAGCCATCGTATTCATCACAAAATTCAATCCAAGCTGCTAATTAAACCGCTCATGTTGGTCATTTTCAATCTACGGTTTGCAGGTTTACCTTAAAGTGACACGTGGACTTTATTGGCATTCCTTTTGATCTTTATGGTGCAGACTGGATGGGCCGCCCAGTGTGACAAGTATGTAGGGCCAGCAGGCCCTACCGAGTGCATTTTATTACCGCGATACAATAACCAATATCAGTGGGCAACCTGCCTGTCAAATGTCTACATCAAACTAAAAAGTAGCCACAAACACTATTGCCTCGACCCCTTTGCAACTTATTGCTGGTACCAATGTATGGTTGAGGTACATAGCAAAAATTATGGCCCAGTGACAGAAGATTGCTCTTGTGAACCTGGTAGTCCAACGTCTAATCCCTACACGGCCATTCCCACCACACCCCTACCCCCGGAGTGCTACAGCCCACCTGGAGATTCCTGTGATTGGTATCGAAACTGCTTGGAAAAGAAGCACCCTTGCGAAGCTTCAAGCAATGCTTACGCAATAACTTACGCTGAGAAGTTTTGCAAGTTGTTTGATGAACGAAGGGCCAAGTTCAGTGCAGACGCACAGAAATGGATGGATGGTGTTCGCAAATGTCTCCAGGTTTCTCTTGTACCCTTGATGCGCCCTTGGGATGATTCAACATGCGAAGAAATACGAGCAAAAGCATTTGCTTCTCACACTCCATGTTACCTGGAACCGGACAAGGACGTGCCTTCAATTTGTGATCTCGATTACCTTCAATACGTCAAGATATTCTGGACCATTAAGGGCTCTTTCATCGACCTAGATACAGCATGGGAATCCTTGAAAGGAATGTGGAACATAGCAGCTGAATGCAAATCGTCTAAGATCAGGCAGACTTTCGAATCAGCCAGAGAAACATATAACGATGTGATCAAATTTTTCAAGATACAAATCCAAAGATTCAAGCAAAAAAAACGGCGTTCTTCTGATTCCATTCCAGACGCTGATCTGCAAAGTCGGTTCGCGGATGGAGTCGGTTCAGTCATTGCAAATACCTTGAAGTGGAACATGGACGTGATGGACTGGCTTGCCTACACTGATGCTGCGATTGATCTTGATAATCTGGACATCTACATAGTCTTAGCCGACAAAAAGGCCCTGGGTATAGTTACCACGTCTGCTCCATCTGTTGACTTCAACCAGACCGTTCAAGAGTTTGCCTCAGCTGTGAAAAATGGAACTCTTCCCTTGCAGGTGGATGGCTACAAAGTTTTGGTAAAGTCTTTGGCTTCGTGCTCAGATAAATCATGCAACAGCACCCAGACACTGGCAGTTTCAGATAAGCCTCCATTGAGTGGTGCAGCCTGGATCTCTCACGGTAACGTTGGCCTGTGTGGAGCCATTGCCTTGTTGATCATGTTCATGAACACGCTCTTATTGTAACAAGGAGTCATGATGTTTTAAACAAACTACTGATTTATACTGTGAGTGTGAGAAGTATGTTAGCCAAGCCCGGGCGAACATAAGTAATATGTAACATTAATCTTCCGTTTTCATTTAATTCGTTATGTTAAAAGTATCGCACGTTGCTAGTCGTACGTTAAAAACAATAACCAAAATAATATGCCAAGTTTACTTATTTGCGTTCTTTTTACTAACTTAAACCAGTGTTCAAACAGTTGAAAGAAAAACCAAGACATAATTGTAATCGTCTTCTAATTTGTATTCAGTGTGTTTTAAACTTATGAAAAACACTGGTGGAAATTCAAGAGAATTTCGATCAGCAAAATATACTTATTCCCACGTATATTGCGTTCCGTAGATGAAGAAATAATGTTGTTAGTTAAAATATAAGCTAGCGGCTGCAAGGTATGTTTGAATTATGTAGTGATTGAGTGATTCTAGACTTGGATCAGCGTGATATTCTCTGCCGTGCTTAAAAAACCTCCCTAGTAACACTTATTATAAAACATGTCTCCAAAATTGCTAAAAATTTACTGATCTATATTGCTCTTCTAGCTAATTGCAAGCTCACACAACTTAATAGGTCAGGAGCACGGACGTTCAGCCACATCAATTTCAATCGGCTTATGCGTGCCAGAGAATCAGGCCGAAAATTTCAGACACGATTACATATATCTCATCTTCAGCTGAAGGAAACCTTTATCTGCATTATGATATTGCAGCCTTGAACGAATTTCTGAGTAAAATCTTGAAACAAAACTGCTCTTGAACTTTTCGTTCTGTAATACTGAACCAGGCGTGCCATATAAACAAAACAGCCCTTAAATTGCTTGACAGGTTCTTGGTAACGCTTCACTGCCTCTTCCTGTTTTGACTGCTCAGAAACAAAAGACTGACTCGTTTAATTAATAGACCTACCAAATTAATAGATATTCTTAGTAGACTTACAGGGCCGTTCTGAAAACCACTTCATGTGAGATTGCCCCCCTGTATAAGTATTATTATCATTATCATTGTCATTACAGTTATCAAGTACCGGTAACGGCACATGCGACTGATTTGGTTAAAGTTTTGTCGAGCGTCACTGCTGGGCTTACTAAATTTAATTTATAATAACAGAATTTCTTCATTTAGAGTGATGCCATCAGAATAAAACATTGTTTTCAATACTTCAGACTTGACTAGAGCTTCTTTATTGGCATCTAAACGGTTAATTATGCGCATGTGCGGGTCATTAATTACACACTGAAGTTCTAGGAATTCGAGGAATTAGAGCGATTTCGGTCCATAATTATATCAACTTATTGGGAATGAGAGCACATTATAATAAAAGGAAGTAAGAAGCTTCTGTATCTAATACGTGTGATCTGGAGAGAACGAAAAAGAAAAATTATCGCTAACGACAAAACGTATTATAACAGGCAATATTTTTGCCATGAGATAATGTTCTAGCTCCCGAAACTTGATAAAAATGAATATCTTTGAGCAAGTCTCCCCCACCCCCATGGTTTACCCAGCCTCCCCACCTATCTGAGAAAGAAATTCAAATTTTCGGGGCGTGAAAACGGGACCCGTAAGCTACAAAGCAAGATCGTTTCCTCATAGCATCAGTATTCCTGTGGACAGTGAAAGTGCTGGAATTTGTCATACTACTGTTTCCTCCAGTAGACAACCTTTGGTGAGTACCGAATCTATATACACGAAGAGTACGTGCTAACTGCACGACTTGTGTCACGCACAAAGTGCAAATGTATCTGCTATGTTGCTTGTTTACCTGATTAGTGCAACGGCCTTGCAATTACATGTCTGTGAATGCTCTGGTCTCTTGCTTTTTATGAGCGGAGTTTCATTTTTCAGTAAAGTTAAGTTTCTCTAAGCCTTTGCATACTCCTTGTGCAGCCACAAAGACCAGAACTGTCGATGAAGCAAAAAGATCTGCGAAATATCGGAAGGTTTTCCAGGCATTCTCATTGCACTCAGTCTAGATTTCACAAAGGTTTTACAAACTTCTTTCGTCCCTATTCATTTCTTCACAGAAGAACTATGTTGACAAGGATATTCGAGATCAAATTTCTTCAGCGTTCTTGCAATGATCGAGAAAAACATGGCTGACAGCAAATAGTCGTTGCTAAGGAGCTGAAGGAGGCGGATTCATGTGGGCCTCGTCTGACCTTTGTTTTTAAGCGGACAACACAACCTACACTGAAATGAATCTATATGAAACATAAATTCGATACAGTAAAAACGCCGGCAGCCTGAACAGAATAAAGAACGTGAGAGCCTCTAAGATTTTGGTCAATTCGACTCTCAGGCTTCTGCCACCAAGACTGGTCAGTCATGGAATTTCAATATTTATTTTGTAACTAGCTCAGGGCACTATATCTCGCGCTCCTGGCGCGTCATGCAAAAATCACATGCAGCTTCAGTATTAATCATTGAACATTGCCTAAGGCCGCGATTGTCGTAGGGTTAAAAATATGCTTCAAAATATGGAAATCGCCCGCAACTTGCAAGTGTGAACTACACGAGAGAATTCTAATCACGACTGGACTTGTCCCAAACAAGTTGCGTGCGGGAAAATTGAACCGCTCTTAAGTAGTCACCTCTGTTACGAGATACGAAGACATAACGCATTAAAGTAGTTTCTTGCCATGAAGCATTATTTAAAATGCCTTCTTTCGATACAATTTTTCGCTCTCTCTCGTCTTATGTATTGCTAAATGGGATGAAAACCTGTTCAGTCGCTCTTGGAGGATCGTGATAACTAGGAAGCAAACAAATGAACGACATAGTCTCCAAAGAAAATTGATTCTGACAGGAGATTGATCGGAAGCCTTTTTTTTAACCTAGATGATGTTTATACTTAACTGTCTAGAAATTCAAGAAATCAGTAATGAATCCTCGGAATATTTGGAACATAAATCACTTTAAAAAACGGAGAGACGACTTCAAAAAGGTAGAATTTGTGTTTCAGTTAATGCCCTTAAGCAAACCGAGAGATTTTGATTACAGCAGCATTGGTGTTTATGTTGATCGGCACGTCCTTTAGCCGCCATATTGTGACAACCTAATGCAAGATTAGTTGAACTTTTTTTTGCAATGGTCAAGGATCTTAAAACAGACTGGTAATATACGTTTCGGCTAACCTGCGATCAGGCGTTCTTTTTAACAGCTGGGGGAAGTAAATGAATCTGGCGTTCATTTTTACTCTTCCCCCGTTCGCCAAAAACACAAAACAAAAACCAAAAACCAACGCCTGATCGCAGGTTACGTGTTTAATACACGCAATGGCGAAATGGCATGAAAGTTAGCCTAAATAGCGGTCAGGTTACCCTAAATAGCGGTCAGGTTACCCTAAATATCACTGACTCCACAGTGGTTAGCCCTCAACAACTGTAAGGGTTACCCTTACAGACACCCGTATTCCACATGGACTCTTACCTGTAGTGTCTTTTCGCACAATAGCAAAAACCGTACTGCAGACGAAACCCTCATCTTAGCTATTTTCCATTGACAGTTAACAGGTCCATCGTTGGCGTGAAATGCGGGTTTTCACTTTCCTGTTGCTTCTTGGGGTTCGGAGTGGATGGGCCAGAGAGGTGTGCGACAAAGACAAAGGCCCGACAGGTCTCATCGAATGCTTAAAAATCAAGGGTTACCAGGGAGAGTACCAGTGGGCAACCTGCTTGACATCAGACCATATCCTAGAAAAAAGTGACCGCGATCACATCTGTGCAGACCGCACTCGACACTATTGCTGGTACAAGTGCATGTCCGAGCTGCATCGCAGAAGTTCAGGCTCCGTGTCAGACGATTGCGCCTGTTACCCGCAGGCCCCCCCCCAGTATCATCCCGCCTCAAGAGTGCTACAGCCCTGCTGGAAATTCCTGTTATTGGTATCGTAATTGCTTTGAAAGGAGAATTTTTTGCAAACCTTCAGGCAATGCTTACGTCATAAGATATGCCGAGAGGTTTTGCAGAGTGTTCGAAGAACAAAAAGCCAAATTAAGTCCAGACGCGCAGAAGTGGATGGAGGCCGTCCGTAAATGTCAGCAGGTTGCTATGGTACTATTGCTGAGAGACTCGGAAGATCAAACTTGTAACGAAATAAGAGAGAAAGCTCTTGCCTCTTACATGCAGTGCTACTTGAATCCAGGTGAAGGAGCGAAGTCGATTTGTGACGTCTTTTGCTGGGACCACTTCAAGATATTCTGGGCGATCAAGGGATCGTTCCTCAAGCTAGATACAGCTTGGGAGTCTCTAAAAGGATTGTGGAACATAGGAACCCAATGTACTTCACCCAGCAACCAAGAGGACTGTTTCGAACGAAACTTAAAGAATGTGATCAAACTTTTGAAGCTAAATGTAGAAAATCTCATGCGACGAAAGAGGCGTTCACCAGGTTCTCTTTCAAATAATGATGTTTTAAGTCGGTTTGCTGATGGAGTTGGTACGGCCATTGCAACTGCCTTGAAGTGGAACACAAATTTGATGGACTGGCTCGCCTACACCTCAAATTGGGTTAGTCTTGGCAATGTGGACATCGTCATGGCCATGGCAGACGTAAAAGCCCTGGGTATCGTCACTGCTCCCATCGAATCAGTTAGCTTCGAACAGACTGTTAACGACTTTGCTTCAGCCGTAAAAAAGGGTACTCTTCGGCTGCAAGTGGATGGATACAATGTTTGGATCAAGTCTTTGGCTGTGTGCTCTGATAAATCATGTGTCAAAACCCGGACACTTGCAGTTTCAAATAAGCCTCCTTGGAATGGTGCCACTCGAATTTCTCACGGTAACGGTGGCTTGTTTGCAGTCATTGCCATGCTGATCATGTTGATAGACAAACTGTTATTCTAACGTGAAGTCAGATATAGCAGGTGTACGTTACTAACCACCCAAATAGTGTAGACTACAATATCGTAAGTTTAACGTTCCCTTTTTTTTTGTTCATTCATATAATTACTTAGGAGGAGCGACGAGTGCTTAGACTCCCACATGACAGAAGGGATACTCGTGAGTTATTTTAGGGCTGTAAAGTTTAGCATCAATTAGGGATTTTAGAATGGATGGAACCATCAATATGCTCAGCATCAACTACTGTCTTAATGGTAACACGTGAAGAAAAAACACGCAATCTTTCTGTATTGTTGCTTTGGATAAATTAGTCATGCATTCTTAATGGCAACATTCAATGGTAATATTTGATTGTAATTATAAAGTCGCGTTAATTATTATCTCTGAGCATTTTTTTAATGTTATAGTGTTTTTTGGGGGTTGCAATAAAGCCTGTGCCATGGAAAGATTGGTTTTATTTAGGAGATTCAAAATTTTTGAGGAGAGCTCCACCCCTCTAACATGGGACAATGAAAATGCACTTTAAACACAACCGGATTCGTAAGTGTTTTGAGGAACGCTACGAGGTGAAAAACGAATCAAATTTTTCTAATTATGGGTGAAGAAAATTGAATGTGTAACAAACGATACCAGTCTGGGAAACAAACTTCAATGTGTACTCATAGCTCGTGTAGTTTGATCGTCGTGGTGAGGATAGAATCACATTTCACATTGTAAATACTCTTCACTACTCTTCTGATTGAACTGATTTAAATTTCAATGCTATTTTTAATTACTGTGAATTTCGCGAGTCCTCCTGGTCTCCAAAGCCATACATTGGAGATATTTCCTCTATAGCGTCATTCAAAGCTCACTCCAAATCAACGAAATGTATCAACACTTTCAGAGATATGCAGTTGTGAAATTTCTGTAGGTAAGTTTGGCAGACCCTGTCAGAATTAGTGCAATAGATCCACGATTGAAAGGCAATTCGGCTGAAATATGGAACTTATTCCATGGTTTGTCCGGTTTTAAATTATAGAAGAATTATCTGTACACATAGTCTTTCGTAATAAGTTGTAGCTTTTATATTAAATTGTTAATGCCTGATGTATTTACCGTGTTTTTAACTAAAGATAATGATGATGATGATGTTTCTTGCCTTTGAGGGGGAGAGGGTGGGGGACAACTGTCCTTGAAACACTCCCGCGTCTTTCTTATTGCTGTTGTTATTTTTTACAGATTATTACAATTGTCCTTTTCCCGCCGCTAGAAAACCCTGGTTAAGTCTCTCGTTTCGTCAGTTTTAGTATAGGTCGCTGAGTCTTTCCGTTTGATTATTGTATATAACAGCAATATGCCATTGTCAAGTTTCGAAATGCGAAGGTCTCATTTCGTGATTTAAATAACTATAATCGAACCTCTATTAACGGCTACCTCTCTTCAAAGGCCACTTTTCTACAACGGTCAACTCTCTGCAACGACAACCTCTCTACAATGGCCATTTTTGTTGGTCCCGGTTGAACGTCACGTGATATATTCACTCTTGTTTTGACCTCTCTACAACGCTCACCTCTCCACAACGGCAACGGCCCCTAAACCCTGTCCCAGCTGACCAAATAACCTCTCGACAACGGCCAGCTAATTAATTTCTGACGAACGGTGAATTCAAAATCACACTTTTTATTGGAGGTCACCAAACTTGATCCATACTACGCGTCGTTGGTGTCTGTCTCTGCTTAGTTTGTGTTTTATTGATGTAAGTGATGGTGTTACTTATTTATAGGCCAAAATAAACACTTTTAGAAAATCTAAATCTTTTGCCCCCGAAAAGAACAGGTGTCATCTTACACCCCTTCCTCCCAAAACGGCCACCTCTCTACAACAGCCACTTTCCTCTGTCACCAAGGTGGCCGTTGCAGAGAAGTTCGACTGTATGTTATATATACGCATAACCCAGTAAGTTGACATTTGGAAACAATAAAGTGACAAGTAGTCCATGTATGTATCGAGATTATGAAGACCTTCGAAGCGTGACGGTTTTGCAAACCGAAATCACAAGCGCATGCGGTCGAAAAGCTCCTTGTTCATTTCCTGATTTTTAAGGTCTCAGCGGATTTCGATGAATTGTAAACCGGAGGGTCAAATTCGTTATATAGCGTTTGAAGGTTTTGCAATGGTCCAAATATTTCCATAAAGAACCACATTACGAAATATTTGTTTACCGTTTGTAATACTTGAAAATCGTATAAACTGACCTTTACCACTTGACACAATAGCACCTTGGAGGTTTTTCTTTAAATGTCTTGCGTTTCTTTTCCCTGTATCAGCTTCTACCATCATTGATTGTAGATAACAAGTGCTAATTCCGCCTGCACTTTGAGAGCAAAAGATTGCAAAATGTCATATACAGCGATATACTGCTTGCGTAGGGTACACCCCCTCAGAATCCGTGTGCAAGCTTTAATTACATGCTTAAATTATTCTAAAAATTTAAACTGGACCTTGTGTAATGTATATGACTTGCCTGCTGAAGTAAGGTAGAATACTGCGCCGAGCGAAGGGAGAAAGAGGTCGCGAGCTGGGCGGTACTTTAATTCGGAAAACTATTGCCCTGTTCCCGCCCGAAAGAGGTGATATATTTATGTGTTTCATCATCTAAAATTAAAAATCGATAACCTATTTTAGACCCAAATATAAGAATTAGCACTCATGTGTAGCACGTGGTTGTCAGCCACCCAAAAAGGGCTTGCGCAATTATGACAGGGATGAGAAATTCATTAGTTAAGCGAGGGGGAAAATGTTTCTTCCGAAAACCTTTACACAATCACAGACTAATGTCACATAATATAGTCAAATTTTGGACCAAAATGAAGCTAAAACCATGTTTTTTGTTGCCTATATTGTTTATATTCGGCTTCCTGTAAGAAGGCAACGTGCCATCAAAGTACTGCTCGCTGTTAACACATTACGTGATCTGTATTTTGCCTGTCAATCAGTCGTACATATAGCATATTACTCAATCGAATTATAGTTGTGTTAACGAGCGGGTCAGTGCGGTTATCATTCTGGTATACAGAGCGATATACTGGGTAAGTTGGTATTCAAACTTAAATTTGAAAGCTCTATTCTGCGTCTGAAACTGTGAAGGCGCCTTAGAAAGGTTGGGTATTAATAGTACACATGCATCCCCGAAAGTGTTGGAGGGTAAATAAGTAGGCACCACTAGTTGCATGCTTCAGCCTGTCTCCTGACTGTCCCGAGACCTTTCCCCTTCTAAAAGCTTTTATCAAACTAAAGGGTTTTTCCAAACGATTGCTAAGCATAGAAGCCAATGATTTAGTTAATGATATCCCCTTGATTGAGTAAACCGTTGCACGGAACAGTTTTGTCTTTTTCATCACGACACTGGTCATTCGACACCTGCTCCTCAATAACGCCGCCCTCACATACGAAACCATCACGCAAACCAACGCGGGTCATCGCAGAGCCGTTTGTAAAAAAGTCCAAAGCGTTTACTTCATTGTTTCTTTGTATCTGTAAAAAAATTGTGAAAACAGTCGAGTCGTTAATACTTCTGGACATTTTACTGAGTGCTGACATTTATTTTCAAACTAGAAATGGCATTTTTCTTTTGCTCTGGTCGAAAAATGGAATTTGAAGGAGTCGAAAATGAAATGGGTAACTATGTTCATCTACGGCCAAGCACGAAATAGCGTTCGAAAGAGCACGGGAAAAAAAAAGCATAAATTTATCTGAAAGCAACGTTTTTATTCTGCTCAGATACAACGCTTAAATGGCGTCTGTGACCTAACGTGATCGACTGTAAAAAAATTAAGTGGGACACGTTCATTACGCATTCACTCTGTTGTAAATCAGTGTCATATATCGGCACATACCACCAAACGCCTGCCATTACTTTACTAAATTAAGGTAAATAACAAAATTATTGCTTCTGATTAGCCACCGGCAGGGCTGATTTTAGGTAAAGAGGACAGTGTGCGCTTCATGCAGGTAATTAAACAATGTAACCGGAAAAGACATTGCCTAAAATCATTATTTCCTCATATGTGCGGTACAAAATCTTTCTAGATCTGTTGTTCTCAGTCACTTTTTTCGACTGATCTTTTCATTAAGTGACATTTGTTTGGTAATTCGAAGTCTTTTTTAAATTTTTTTTAACATCAATGTGTACTTTATACAGATTAAGATGAGGTCGTTAATTGTCCTGTTCTTCCTGGCACAAAGCGGATGGGCTTCTCAGTGTGGCAAAGATTCGGGTCCATCAGGAGTTGCCGAATGCGTTCAACTAGAGAATTACAACCGATATCAGTGGTCAACCTGCCTCACTAATACCTATATCCAACAGAAAAGTGGACAAAGGCACATTTGTGAAGACCCCACTGCAACTTACTGCCTGTACCAGTGTATGCTTGAAGTGCATAACAAAACTTCTGGCCCAGTGTCAGAGGTCTGTTCTTGCAAAAATGCCAATTCAACATTCAGTCCATACAATCTCTCAACGAACACGTCTTTACCTTCGCAATGCTACAGCCCCTCTGGTAGTTCTTGCGACTGGTATCGCAACTGCTTGGAGAAAAAGTATCCTTGTGAAGCTACGAGCAATGCCTACGCCATACGATACGCTGAAAAGTTTTGCAAGTTGTACGACAAGCGATACACATTATTCAGTGCAGACGGGCAGATGTGGGTGGACGGTGTTCGTAAATGCCTACAGGTCGTTCTTGTGCCATTGCTACGTCCGTGGATGAAGCCAACGTGCCAAGAGATACGAAAGACGGCGTTTGCTTCTCACAGTCCATGTTACTTGCGTCCTGGCAGAGGCGTGCCATCAGTTTGTGATCTCGGTTGCTGGGAATACTTCAAGATCTTCTGGACCATCAAGGGCTCTTTCACCGAGTTAGACACAGCTTGGGAGTCTATCAAAGGAATGTGGAACATAGGAACCAAATGTGGTTTACACAGTCAGATTCGTAAATGCCTTATTGGAAGAAGTGCGTACCCAGTTAAAGTGGCAAAACTAGAAATCCAAACGTTTTCACAACGCAAAAGACGTTCCAGTGATTCCCTTTCAGAAGCTGATGCCAGGAGTAGGTTCGCAGATGGAGTTGGCTTAGCCATAGCAGGTACCTTGAAGTGGAACACGGATGTTATGGACTGGATTGCCCATCCGGCCAATGGTGCAAACTCTGGTGATCCAGAAACCTTACACATCATCATTGTCTTGGTAGACAAAAAATCGCTGGGTATTGTTAATACATCGACTCCATCTGTTAATTTCGACCAGACCATGTTAGAATTTGCTTCCGCTATAAAAGAAGGGCGACTGTTCGTGCAGGTTCATGAGTCCAATGTTTGGGTCAAGTCCTTGGCAACCTGTTCTGATAAATCGTGTGACAACCCACAGACAATGGCTGTTTCGGTTAGGTCTCCAAACTGGAATGGTGCTGTTGGGATTTTCCATATAGAGATTGCACTATGTGCAGTTATTGCTCCTCTTCTCATATTGATGGACAACACTGTCGTTTTAAAATAGAAGCATTGCTGTATTGGTTTCGCTTGTGATGCAAAGTAAAATTATATCAGTGGCTGCTGGAATTGTGTTAGCGCGATTTTCAAGGTAATCTCGAAATTATTAAACCACCGGCGCCTTGATCATTTTGACGGAAAAACGAACAGATTCCTCTATAATAGCTAAATTTTATGCTTACATCTTAGATTCATTTGCCTAGCTGGCGACTCTGATCGTTAGTACATGTAGGAAGGATTATAACCTTGCTTAAAACGTAACTTTTCCAGTAAATAGTAGCAGTTCTACCCGTTGCATACTGCCCGATTGGAACCCGATATCAAACTTTGTAAAATCACCAAGTATTTCAAAACTCCTATTAGATCATTTGAAGTTATCAAAAAATTGCTGAAGCGAAATTTCAGATGTAAGTCTACAGTTGTAGGTAATTAGGGAATAATCAAGATTATCAGAAAAAGTGTTCAGTGTAAATGAAAAGATAAAATTGTAAATTCATTTCATAAATCAGATTCCTTACTTTAGTATATTCTCTTATTAACTTTCCTCAAACAAACAAAAAAAATTGTCTTTTTACTCCAGGAAAATAAAATGTCTTGATATTTCCATATTGTGTGGGAATGAGAAATGATATCATTTTCCCGGTTCTTGACTGAGTAGTTGCCATTGTTTTGAGGTCTTGCCTGATAAACTTGTGCTTAGTGACTGTTACTCCTGTTCTTCAGCAAGAAGTGAAGATAACCATTTTTGTTTTGTTACCCTTCTTCCAAAATAGTATGCGCGATATCAATCCATCGCAATTTACCGCCTAGCATTATCGCGCAAATACAACAAAACTAAAGATCTACGCTACTTTTTCCCCTGTGATGCAAAAAGCGGCACTGCCCGAGTCGACCAAAAAAAAGTCGAAAGTCGAAAGGAGTAGCCACTAGATTTTCACTGTTTAGAACCCAGAACTCTGTTTTTAATGCAAAGATATAATGGGAAGGCAAAGGAGGACATGAAGGTGTCTTCTCTTTCTTATGATTCCTCTATCTTGGCACCCGTACTAGCCAGTCACTCGCTCGTTGTTCGTAACAACAGAGCTAAGTAAGGGCTGAGCTGGTGGCCCAGACCACCACGTCTTCTTCTACAGTTACCACTGTAGTTGACCAGAAATTGATTTAGACCGGTATTAACTATCCTTTCTCCAACCTGTCAAGTGAGCCTTCAACTATTGCAGGAAATCCTCTCTGGCAGGAAGCTGATAAAAGTTTATTGTTTCATTCTTTCTGGGGAAATTGCTTATTTAAATTATCTAAATTAATGCTTCGTCGACTTGTTTTACAAGTTGATAATTCCACACAATATTTACTAACGGCTTGTCTTCACACTTACTTTCCATGAAAACGTTTAAACATCTTGTAATGCTCTTTTGTTGCCCATTTTAGTTCTGGACCACAAATCCGTGATGAAAGATACAGACAATGGGTGCATGGTCTTGCGTTTGAATGCACCCTTCACAAGATCCATTTTGGGCGATCAGTTTGGATTTTGAATCCCCAGATGACTAATTAAAAAAGCTGTATTATTATGAAACAGAACCACGCAATTAACTGAACTGTGCATGCATGGGGCTTTATTTAGTTATATATTTTGTCATATACATAGTGATATTAATTTTTTCCGACGCAAATTTCATGGATTAATATTATCCGTATTTCAGTACTTGATAACGCTTAGCTTATTTTCATAGTTTCTACTCGTAGGCAACGACACTTGTTTTCTCACTAACTAAACTGAAAAGACTTAATGAAAGAAAAAAACGGTACAATATTTCATATGGAAAAGAAGAACCAATATCATCACGCAAAGGGATGTCCCTACTAAGTAGCGTCATCTTGAGGAAAGCTGTAATTAAGGCTATTTTATCAACCCCAAGAAGAGCGGGCGAAAGAGAACCCTCCAACTGCGTGCTCCAATGTTATCTGCAACTATTTCCTCAAAATACTATTGCTGTGGAATGGAAACCATTCTGTAAGCACCGGTGTGAGATTGTGGTAAACGCTTTTAGCCGGATGCTCCCTCAGGTTCCTTGAACTCGCCACGATGTTTTCAAATTTCTGTCAATGAATTCAACAGGTTAAGATGCTGCTCGCCTTGACCAGGCATATAACACCTGTACTGTCATGGACGTGTTTCTGGATCTATAACAGTAACGTTTATACTGTAAATTGGGGTCTACTTCCTCCATCTTCTTGCGAGTAGGTTCGAGTCCGCTGGTATTCGTAAAGGGCTATGCTCGCAAGAGAGCATATTTCGATTAACAATGCACGATAGAAAATTATCCTAGTGGATTACAACAGTTCAATAACGATAGTTAAAGTGATGAGGGTCGTACAGGGATATAACGATTTTCCTTTCTTCAAATACTCTTTCTAGAGTAAGAGCAGGTTATTAAAAAGGGTACCTTACTTGCTTATTTTCGTGATTCGGGAAAATGCAATTTTTACATCCGCGATCATTGATTCGCAATTTTTTCTGTCCGTGAACAGTGCCAGAGACCCCCTGTACAGCCCTCGTGAAATACATTCAGCGCTAACCATATCGGTAACGCGGCTGCGCTACTAAAGTTGCCCTCTAAATTTGCCTAATCCCCTCGCCCATTTTACTTCGATCCTTCTTTTAAAGCCATATTACTTGGCGTGATTTATGCCTGGGAAGGTGGAGCCTTTTGCCACCACATGGTATCCCATAATCATCTTCAGCCGCTTCTGTTTCCTCGATGGTTTGGTGCATTGGTGAGAAGACCGTCTCTGGAATCCAGTACATCAATATCCCAGCAAGAGTTGCGACAACGGCAAAAATGACCACTGGAAACGCAATGCTGAGACCTGGTAACTGAGCCTGTCGGACGTAAAGGACAATGCACCAGCTCATTACCAAGAGAAAAATGCTTTAACGAAATTACTGGACTGCCTGGCTGATTGCCCCTCTGACTGACTGACTGACTGACTGACTGACTAGTAATAGTAATAATGGTATTCTTTATTACGCCTTACTCTGCGAAGAGAGGCATTGGTCTAAATACAACAAAGGTTTGAACATTAACTAACAAAAATACAAAATAACATTTACCATATCCGTTTACAATTAATTAGAAAACTTCATAGCGCTTATTACATTTGCGAACCAAGAATCTCTTTCCTTTTTTGAAACATTGAATGGATATATTTTCCTATAATTTTAGATGTAACTGTGTTTTCTGCTCTAAGTAAATACTTCGTCTTCTCGTTATCACTTAAACTGGGGTAATGGGTGTCAGCGTTTGAAATATATGAGTGCAGCTCACGTCTTAATGTGGTGATACACCCGACAATACATCAAGAAATGTTGTTCATGTTCCATGCAATTTTCTTTGCATACTAAGCATGTTCGCTCTTCTACTGGGATTAATGCTCCTTTATTTTCATATTTGCCAGTTTGTATTCGTAATGCATGACATCCTAATCTAAGCCTTGTCAGACTAATTCTGTGTGCTGGCTTTGTAATTAATGTCAGGTAGTTTTCAAATTGATGATAATTTTTAACTTCCTTTTGTGTAAATTTCTCTCTTGAACTTGTTTACGACCTATTCTGGGTTTGAAGCCAGTTCTGTAAATATTGATTCCTGAGGGTTTTTATAACTAATCGTGCATTCTTGATGCGGTGTGTTGCTGGGTTGCTGGTTCTTTTACTTTACACTTTTTTATTGCATGATTTCTTCATTCTGTTGAATGTCAAAGAAAGTTGTATGTTTTGTTGCATATTGAAATGCTTCTCGTAACAAAACCTTGTTACTGTAATGCTCCAATCTTTACGAATCGCTGAAGATTGTTGCTTTTATGTCGATGCTTAAAAGGGTACCGCCCAAGCTCTGCAAAAGTAACACAGGTTTAACCAGGGCCTTAAAGAGTTTGTTCTTAATCATAATTGTTGCTGTATCGTCCGTGTTAGAGAAGGATCGATTTATTACCGAAAGAACTTTGATGGCTTTTTTGCTAAGAATTTCTCTTGCATAGATATCATACTCATGAATAAGAATCTGTCAGAATGCACTGAGTAAACTGCACTGATGTTACATATCTCAGTCACCTTAAATTCATGGAGTAGCTACAGAGCACACTCACCATCAAGGCGATATAAGGAGCCAAGACTCCTCCAATCCTAGCCGTCGTAGATCCAGTTCCCTGAGCTGTATTTCTGAAGATATCATTAGAAATTACGGTCAAAAAACAACTGTACAGAGAAATTACAAAACATTGCAATATTTTGCTTGTAACTAAGGGCCATGGTCTCCAGACTGTGACCCCAATTCTGAACTAGTGCAGAGAAAGCGACACGAGGAGAAGAACGGTAAATTTAAAGGTTGCAAGTGGGTCCCAAACTCTCCCCTTTCCTTGCAAAGCCTTGTCGCGAGATAAACTCGCCCAGCACACAGGACACTGGTGCACTTAAGTGATATAGGCGCCCCAGAACAAAGGAAGTTCTCAAATCTGCCTCCACCCCCGCACAACACCATTCTAAGAAGGTGTCAAAAGCAAGTATGGGGCTGGTTCGCCAGCTTCCCACTTACAAAGTTCTTCCACTGACATAAATTGTACTCTTCTGATTCTTGTAGTTAAGTTATGTTTGGGACCTACCTTAACACAGTTGGAAAAAGTTCTGAAGTGATGAGATAAACGCTGATCCAAGTGCAGTCAATAAACAGATACCCAGTCACGGACAGTGCTGTGGTTGCCATGGGGTGATCTGAAATGAAAAAAGTGCTGAGTGGAGTTGTTGCCCATGCAACAGAGTAACAAAGATTGCTACTTGTCATAAATAGGATCGAAATAGGATGCCAGTCCTTTGGTTATTTCCCAGGTGTTGTCATGAACAGGTTTCTTTAACAAGTCGGCGGTATAGAGACAGATCAATTGGGAGTTTAATTTGTGCTGTCATCCAGGAACAAAACACAAGCTTGAACTACACCGGGGTGCAGATTGAAGCACGAAATAATCGCTGGACACGGTGTCTATCAACAAACTTCGAAATGATGGTTTTAAGAAAACTATTACTCGCAACCGTGGTACTAGGGAGCTAAATGGGTGGTCAAACCAGGAACAAGTCCAAGTGTCAGAACATGAAGGGTAGGAAAGGAAATCCCCATAAATAGAGACATAATTACCCGCGGAAAGAATATGCATGGTACCATCTCTAATAGAAAATTAGTTCAAAGACGTTACTCTGGGAATAAAGCCTATGTTGAGGGGGGCGGGGAGTGGGGGTGGGGTAGTTCTCTTAATGGCTTTCGTCCTCTCTTGCGAAATCACAACGCTTCAATTCATGTCTATTCTGTTACCTTTGTACAGAGGCAAAACCAGAAAGAATGTTATTCCCACTAGGAACATGGTGATGCTATGACAAGAGCGGCGACCAAATCTGACAAGAAATTAAATACCGTACACGTGTAAGATAGTGATCAAACAACAAATGTTCGCGGAAGAGACGTAAAATCCATTTCTTACTTTAAGAATAGGTACCACGTGGCTGGGAGCTTCAAAACTGCGATTCCCTCCATTATAAGGTAGTTGACGTAGATATTACCGACCAACTGGTTGACAAATAGAAATATCCCGAAACTGACCAAAGCCACTGCAAATCTACAATGATAATAATAATAATGGGCGGAGGATATGAACGAAAATTGAACCACAAAGTAACAGGACTAAATTGGTTACAACAACCGTTGGGCAACTTCAGAAAACGGACTTGATCCAGCAGCGCCCGATGCTATTAGTTTGACTATACAACTCTGCCTCCTGGTTAAAAATGATAATGATTAATTTTCGGCTTCTCAGCTTCTCGAGCGCAACGAAGAAAGATTAAATGGCAGAATAAAACATTTAGTAACAGAACAACATGCACAGAAAGAGAAGAATGAATTAATTACTGAATGAACAAAAAAAACGAAGAGGTTAATAATTTAAAAAATGCTGGCTTTTGTACCACTGGTAGCAAAATATCACCGCCCATTTTCTCAGCTTTGGCGTGCGAAACAAGTCAATCGGTGTGTATTTCTTAGCTTCTCGTTCCCGTTCTAACTGGTCTCTCCTCACGTTCTCCAGGAGCGCTCTCAGCACCTCTGAGTCTACAGGTTTGTCATTTTTGTCTCCAAAACGCTCGATGATAGATTGAGCCTCGTCTAGGCGATCATGAGCAATGAGCCATCGGGGGGATTCTGGAAAAATCCTGGAAAAGAAATACGTACCTGCAATTAATTTTTTAACGGCGGCATAAGTGAAAGAAAAAGAGATATATTCATCCTGACTGGAGGGGGAGCGGCAGATGATTGGGCGTGGGAAGGGAGAGTTGTTTGAAGGGAAGGAGTTAGAAGTAGGGGCTTTTGCTGATTTCAGCAAGCCTCAGCATGCTTCCGACATTCTGGTATGAAAGGGTTTATCTGTGGCGCAAGATTGACAATGGGGTTGAGGGGTCCTCTTACGTCTGTTCGTTACTTACTTCCAAAAAGGAAACAACAGTGCCCCAGGGAGAGTGGCCGCCAAGGTCAGCATTCTCCAATCACGAATAAAGTATGCGATGATGATAAACAATGGTTGAAAGCCATTGAAAAACAGAAATTGCAGATTCCCAGCAGCTGTTCTCTTGCTTGGCCCAACCAGCTCCATGAAGTAAACATATTGTGTTAGCATGACTCCCGTTAGTATAAAGCCAACTATAAAACGAAATACCGCGAAGAGAGCGACAGAATGAACCAACGTCGTGACGACTCCTGCTATAATCTGCAGGAGAAAAAGAGTAATATATAGTGTCAGGAGTCGAGTCGTCGTTAACAAGCTGGACACATTAAGCGAATTCTGAGTGCAAATTTATGGGTCGCAGGGATGGTGCAGCGGTGAGAGTGCTCGCTTCCCACCAATGTGGCCCGGGTTCGATTCCCGCTCGGTGCCATATGTGGGTTGAGTTTTGTTGTTGGTTCTCGCCTTGCAGCGAGGGTTTTTCTCCGGGTTCTCTTGTTTTCTCCCTATAAAAACCGACATCTCCAAATGCCAATTCGACCAGGATGGAGGATACGCATGAAAACCAATTGACGCTGATATGGCTTCCTATCTAAATACTGCAATTTTAGCGCATGTTTACAGACGAAAACCCTTTCAGAAGAACCCAGTTGATTTCACATATAACGTAACCATTTATTTTGTTATGACACTGTAGTATTTCTCGTGTATTCACCTGCAGCTGACCTTGTTTCTGGGCAACATTCTGAGAAGCAAGGTTGAATATAATTTTGAACTTACCATTATAGCCATGCTGGCGAAAATGCACTTCTTCCGGCCCCAGGCGTCTGAAATGATCCCGGTTGAAAACGAACCAATCAGCATCCCAGCAAAGAAAACGGACTGAACAGTAGCACCCAGGAAACCACGGTCACAAATGAGGTTCCACTTAGACAAGCAAAAACAAAATGTTCAATAGAATGTTCTCGAGATATTAAAATTCAGCTCGGCAGTGAGGTCTAGAGGACACAAACAAAGGGAATTGAATGACATGTTTATCCATTTCTTTTGTTTTTGTCCCCTAGGCCTTACTATCAAGCTGAATTTTAAAAATCGAAAAGTGACCTATTAAGGAGTTTTTGCCCAAAGAATTTTCAATTTTATTCACTTGTTTAAGGTCTAAAGCCCGGCTACTTTACTGGTGATTTCCTAGCTCAGTGAGAAAGCGTTTGTATCAGGTTCCAATCATATTACAACCTAAGTCTTTTTCAGGCTTTATTTTTCAATCGTTTAAGTTCGTATGCTAGACTGCGAAAATCTCATTCCATTTTGTCTTCTTTTTGTGGCGAGAGGTTTTTTGAAAACTTTTTTCATTGGGCGCTGCAGTAAAGTTCATGATGAAATAAAACAAATCAAATTAGGCGATACTATAGGAACATACAAGCTAACCAAACTGTAAAGCTTTCGATTTCAACCTAATGAAACTGCCAAGAAATTGAGACGAGTTTTGGTTTCCACTACCCAAGTGATGTTCGCCGGAGCTTATTTCTTTCCTCGTGTGTTTTAGAGCGTTCTCTCCTAAAATGCGCGATCATATGGCGAGTGTAGGTTAATCCCAACAAAACAAAGCGAAAAAAGCTATCGGTCTATTCGTCACACCCTCCTCCTTTGTTCATTTGATTGTATGTTGTTATATGACATATAATCAGTTTAATAGTACTTTTGGATGACTCAAATGATAGGTAATTGTCTTTCTTATTATTATAATATCTCTCATTTAGTACGCGCGCTGTGATTGGTCAATTTAGCAGACCGTATCCCACGGTACGGCCCGCTAAAATTTAAAGTTGCTTTTGTTGCCAAAATGTGTCGTGATTTATCACTAAGTGTTTTTAACTATTTAAGCAAGTAAACGTTCAAAACTTTCTTTTACCTCTGAAATTGTGTATTAAAACCTAAAGTCCCATAACAACGATTTCAAATTGACTCGTTTTGCTTTCGAGGTGCGTCAGAAATTTGAAGCCGTTCTGCGTGAATAAAAATCTTTCCGGAAGCCGTCATACACACAGTAGAGATATAATGAATATCTTAGTAACGTCGTTTTCTCAGTCCGTACTGTAAGTTACGGATTCTCGTTTTTCCCCTTCAATTTATGGCTTGCGCGCTTCGCGCTTGGGCCATAAGTCGATGGGGAAAAAACTCGGTCCGTAACTTGCGGTACGGTCTTCGAACTCGGTTAGTAAGAGGTATGTCAGGTCTATCTATAGCCTTTCACTATGAAGACAATGCTGTTTAACTCAAATACATACCTCCGACACGGTGCTTTGAAATGGTCCGTCAAACTCGTATGATGTACATCCGTTACAACATTTCTTTGTTTCACATGTGATGTTTGGCGTGACACAGTGGAAGTTTGGAGTACCATTTGCAAACGCCAGCAATGTAAATTGAACTGTAACTGGAAAAATCAACACAAAACCAACGAAGACGAGCCAAAGTATCTGATATCTTCCAAAAGAGGCCACGTGTTCGAAAATGTCGTCAAACTCAAATGAGCGCTTTTCGTCTTTTGATGTAAGCTTCTCTCTTTCATTTTCAGCCATCATACCTTTAACGAAATTCAATTAAGACATTAAAAATAATCAATGAAGGTTTAGTCATGTTTGTTTTTTTTTTTTTAAACCAGCTAGTTTTGCTTCACCCCGTTTCTGATTTTGACTCGGCTGGTGTGAGGAGGTGTGGTGCCACTCCGATCTCTGGGGGCGGGGGTTCCCATATAAAAAAGGACGGGGGTGCTTTACGTACCTTTTAGGGTTTGAAAATGCGGTTTTGGTACCTCTTGGGGGTGTTCAGCCCCAAATGGTTCACAGCGAGGGCTTTTGAGGTACCTTTTAGGCTATTGAGCCGAAAAAAAAATATGTTTGGAGATCGATACCTCTTAGGGGAGAAAAAAATTTCAAGCCACGCCCACATAACAAGATCTAGGGTTCTTTTCAAAATTTCCGACGAGCTCCCCCTTCCTTTATGGGTGTTCTCCTCCCGCCCCATTCTAGGTTTTTTTTTTTCTAAAAGGGATTTACGCGGTAACGCTGAAACTTTCAGCAGTTGTTTATTACTCACTCGCATAAATGTGTAAACATGTCAGCTGTTTCCCCACGTCAATTGACATGACCATGACAACCGCATTTTGGCGTGCAGGTTTAGCCAAATTTCGTCTTTTTAGACAATAAATATCACTTTTCTAACAGTTTTGCAACAAGTCAGTTACTTTACGTCTGACTTTCCGAAAATAGCGAGTTTGATAATGACGTCACCAATCGTACGACGTCATAACTAGCAAAGAACTTCTTAACTGGACGAGCAAGCCGTGTACATAAATTTAGTGAAAGTAACGTATTTGGTCACTGGAAATGCGTGAAAATGATTTCATGGAAGTCGCAACAATAAAAAAAAACTACAATAGTTAGAGGGGAACCCACATCAGCCTTCGCTGGTTTTCATGCAGGCCCTCTATCCAGGTCGAAATTGGAATTTAGAGATGTTGGTTTTCAAACATTCTGAAACTGAGGAGCTGCAGACCCCATTACCTCCGAACCTCCCCCCCCCCCCATCCACCCCTGCTAACCCGTACGCCTGTGTCTCTTTTTGACATAAGGTATCGCCAGCTGACACACCATGTAATAGTCATGATAATTTACTACTAACCAAAGCAGGGAAAGATATCTCTGTGCCAAAATCAACAAATGAAACACTAAAAGCTTGTCTCGTAGTAAAATGTATTCTATGTTTGTGAAGAATAAGAAGCCTATGCCTGCTCAATAGGCCACAAACAAAAGAAATGAATAAACATGGTCATTCGATTTCCTTTGTTTGTGTGGCTCTAGCCCTCACTGCCAAGCTGAATTTTAATATATTGAAAAAGGTCTATTGGAGCGTATAAGACTGAGACAAGAATGCAAAATATGAACACAA
>Ga0126339_10000422_pt1 | contig 22934 bp, 11 predicted proteins | sample OrbTmetagenome_2_FD_92532 | JGI IMG/M metagenome (GOLD analysis project Ga0126339, IMG submission 92532) | Coral microbial communities from Petempiche,Puerto Morelos, Mexico - Orbicella T R C metagenome | ecosystem: Host-associated > Invertebrates > Cnidaria > Coral | place: Petempiche,Puerto...
CCCTCCCTCTGCCCCTCTTTCTACCGCTCGACCCCCCAAACCCCCCCCCCCCCCCGCCGCCCCCTCCCCCCCCCCCCCCCCCCCCCCCCCCCACCACCACAAACACACACACGCAAACCCTCCTAACCCTATGTTACATAGAGTCACTAACTCAACCACTTCCTTATGCAGGCTCACCTTACCCCCACACCCACACAACCTCAGTCTGTCCCTACCCTACACATAATATCTCTTCCCCTCCCCTGCATTGCTTCTCTTTCACTTTAGGTTTACCTCTCACAAAGAGTCACGTTACCTTAACATTGTAAGTTGTGATTTCAAGTGCTGCAAAGCAATTCTCAGTTTCACTGAAGCTCCATGCAATGAATGCACACTTTCTGGCGACAGGTCAAGATTGCACCTTTCCAGATCACTAGCAGAATTTACATCACCTGTCACCTGTTTTAGCCCTGGGGTGGCTTGCTCACTAGAACCAGGTTGACATGTACTGTTGGGAGCACTGCTCAACATTGAATAGCTAGTCACTGCAAAGCTGTCATTCATGTTCACATTAAGAATCTCAGGAGGATTCTCGATTGAATCCAAAAACATCTCACTTTCTTCAATGTCCTCAGTTCCTTCTAATCTCTCGAGGGATTTTTCTAGTTTGGTCATTTCAGCGGCAGCTTCCAACTGGCCATCTGTCAAATCACCGTGAAGATTAACATTCTGACTTTGATCTAAAATCTTTAAATGCACATCGTCTTTTAAGGGTTCTTCCTTGGAAATTCCTGTCAGTGTGCCATTGCCTGTTTGAGCTGTCACATCTTCAAACAAATTTTCATCTGATGAAGAGGGAGTTCCAATAGAATACAGTGGTGTTGGAGTTTTTGGATTAGGTCCTTCAGCTCTTGCATTATTTTCTGCATTTGTTGCATCTAAATCACAAGTTAAAACCTTATAATAAGTTACTGTACATTACAAATCAGGGATATCCAGTGATCAGACATGACTGTTATCTCATCAATACCAATAATAATTATTGTTGAATAGTGCAAAGATGAAACTTGCAAAAAAGGCGAGGATTGCGGCACTACTGACATCACACCCCCCTCCTCCATCACCACTCTATTCTTCTCTCACTTCTCTTCTTGCTGCTCCCAACTAACTGAATGCCTGAAAGAGCCCCTCAGGTTTAAAATGCTGTTGACCGTTGCTGTTGTCATTGTTGTTGTTTAGTCCATCTATTTCTTATTTATCAATGTATACTTCAAAGCTCAAAATTCCTTGATCTTTTCTTTTACTCAGGAACCATGTCAACTGCAGCTAAAAGCTTTAATCTGTTACTCTAATGCTTCAGCATGTAATGCCCCCATCTGTATAATGACAGTGTTCACTTATTGACATTGTAATCAGAACATACCTTTGTGTGTTTCAGCTCTTCCTTGTTCCACAGGATCACAAACTTTCTCCTCAATTGCAACCACATCATCATTTTGTTCACTAGTGTCCCTTAATTAATAATCAAAACAATATCCAACAAAAAAGAAGATATCAATTTACAAAGACACATTCAACAATCAATAAACCGCTGCTGGCCATCCAAGTCAAAAATATTTAAGTTAATATAAACAAAAATTTGAATTAATTAACTATGCTTACCCTTTACTGTCAGGTTGTCTAGCATATCCAGGTCTGACCATATGCCGAGTTTTTTTCTTCTTTGTAGTTGATTGTCCAACTTGTTGTGGAATAGGTGATGGCTGTATAGGTTCAGGTAACAATTCCATTTCTGGTCTCGCTGTAATATCATAGAGAAAGGTCATTTTAAGTCTGTTTTCAAGCCTAGGGTAGAACCAGGCCAGTACTAATAAAATGACAGCTTCCATGATATAAAGTGGCTAGGAATATTGCTACTCACTCTAAATGGAATTCTTGGGTTCACCCCAAGTAATAAAACTTTGCTGAAATCTTCTGCCAAGCCCCCCTCCACCCTCCCCCCACCCCCTTACAAAACAATGAAGAACTCTCATGAACTAGTCATGAAGTGTTCCCAAGTCAAACTCGGTGCAACTCACCTCATTTGCTTTCTATCTTCTCGTATCCAACACGTGCTTGTGGAATAATTGTTAACTATTACACTATAAGTTGTTGTGTGTATACCTAGCTGTTATAAATATACTTTGTAATGTGGGCATTTGAATACTTTACCGAGGACTGCCGCAAAGCCTTGTATGTTTTCAGTGTCTATTTCTGTTAAACTGCTCTGTTTTTGAGGTTCTTTGGTAACAGGAGTAACGTCAGTGTGCCTCATCAAACTTAGGTTGTCACTCGCTGCTCCATAACTAGCTGTTACGGTCATGCCACTAAATAAAGAGGCACCAGCATCACTGTCCTCTGTCCTCTCCCTCTGAAATAAATTTTTCCAAAAAAAAAAGTGAATCCTTAGTATAAAGCTTAACAAACATACCTGAGGGGATCCATCAATAAAAGCTGGGTAAATAAATTTAAACCCAATTCAATCGGTCTGAGCTCCACTGAATTCGATTAATCGATTTTTGTTGTCAATAAAGGGTCTTAATTTAGCGATTTCAAGTGATTTTAATCCACCGTGCACAGTGTCTTAGGTTTTTAAACCAAACAAAGATCCAACTTTTTATTTCACTGCAACAACTTTTAAGTAAAATTAATACCATCGTTTTTCATTTAACCATTATTTTAGTTCTTCTTTGTACATCAAAAAGAAGATCTGGCCATTACCTAGTAATAAATATATAAAATCCAAGCAAAGCGAATCACTATGTAAGATAACGCGGAAGTGAAGTCTTAGTAGAATTGCTTCATAACTATCTAGAAAGCAAACGTATTTACACACCGAAGTAATCGGTAAACCATCTCCAGAAACTTGAGATTTTTTATCTCGGGAAGATGAAGGTCTCAGCTTCCGTGAACGAAAGAACAACGACATGTCTTACTTAAAATGTCTCAGTTTCATCGAGTTGATCCGCCATATTGAGTTATTAAATTCGCGCCTGCGATGTTCGACCGCTTTCACGACGTTTACTAGTGCCAGTACTCTACCAAACCGTGCATAGTGACCTGTGTCTTAGCGCGGAGACAGTAAATTTCTCCCAGTAAATTTCTACACTACCAACGTCAAATTACATGCAAGCAATTATACAAAATTCTTCATTCCCCTATCCCGTCTTTAAGTGGTCCTGGGATAACAAGCTTCCCTCGCCATGCGCTTGTATTTACTTTTTACCCTTTTAGTAACCCCCTCCCCTCCCCCCGTCCGTCCCTGGGGTTGTCATACACTGTACATCTATTTATATATCTGACTTTCGTCTCTTCTAGACTTAAAGGTTTTAGTTTTCTTTGTCTTGTCTTGTGTGATTATTTTTTTACTAGACACATTTTCTTGATGTGTTTTTGTTTGCATTCGGCCAGCCATAACAGATGATATCTAAGGTTCTATGTTCTCTTGTTTAAACAAGGCAGGTAAAATTTGACTTAGGCTCCATCGACAAACATCTTAATTCAACAAGATGATACATGACAAAAAAATAACGCTTTACCTCTTTTTTATTATTTTCCAACCATTAACGTTGCCACCGTGTTTTGTCCACATAAATGCAACCGGTTCAACAGAGACAAAAACCGCTATTCAAAGCTTCATTTCATTTGAATAATCTGCATTGAGAATGTCCCTATAGAATTTTCAAATCTTCGACTCCTTTAATTTGTTTTTGACAGTGTTTTTGACCCAGGCGGCGTTTTGTAAACTTTTTTTATTTTTCAGCTACGTTTTATAATGTGCTTGTGTTTGCGTTTTGTTATTGCCCAACCGGTGAAGGTCGCTCGAGGGCGACATTTGAGCTGAACAGGACTTTGGTCTCTATCTAGAAATACATCTTGGAATTGAAGCACTGGATAAGACATACACAGTTAGATCTTTTGTTTGTATCTATTAACGTAAAGAATGTTCTGCAAATTTGCCTCTAAAAATGACCTTATTTTCTAATGTTTCAGTCATCAAACATCTTTTGCATAAAGCTGTTTGAAGCAACAACGTTTCACGGGTGTCCGTTTTAATTGTAAGATGTAATATTTTTTTTTTTTTTTACATGCAAATGTAAAAACATTTTCTTCCACACCTTTGTAAATAGCCCCTAGGTGTGACCAGGCCTGAAGTTTGACGCTATTATACTTCTGAGAAATCTTTGAGGTCATTTTATCGTCTTGGCCCCAGCTGGGAACATCTTTCTGATAGCATCTTTTATGAGCTTGCGTAATTTACATCAGACAGTGAATTTTCATAACGCTTATTTACTGATCAGCCATGTTGCTGGAAAACGAAGGTACAATTTGTGACAGAATGAGGAGGGTTACAATTTAGGCTACGTCTCTACCGAGCTGATAGGTATCTCTAATCTTGAGAAAAATAAAGCGTTTTATCCTTTGTTCTGTTGCATTAACCCAAAGTTAAACGCCACCCTTGTTTCCTAGAGATGCGACTGTATTGTCTGGTATTTTAGTCGGGCAGCCTTTATAAACAGTTTGAATCAACAGAATGTTGTTAGCATCAACCTATCTCTTGTGCTACTAAAGCAAAAGCTTTTAAGACCTTTTTATCTTGTAAATAGCCACAGGCTATTTACGTAGCTTTCATGAAACTGTTGAGAACGGTTTCATCTTTTCGTCTCATTTGTCATGTCCATGGTGACTTGTTAACAAAGTCCAGGGGTGGCGAATGGTCTTTCAAAAACTCTGGGTCTCGTAAACTTTTACTCCAATTTCACGGGTCTCGTAGTCTCGTTTTTTAGCGATTATGTGCGTCTCGCAGTCTCAATTTTTATACGAAGCTGTCTCGGGGTCTCGATTTTTCGCAATCTAAAAAGTCAAAATGTCTCCGGCTCGCAAAGAAAAACGCTTGTCTCGCTGTCTCGCAAAGTCTCGCATTTACCATTCGCCACCGCTAAGTCCGTCTCGAAGAAGGCGTAAAAAAATGGCCCCAATTGTATTTTTCTAGCCCTGGGGGGGGAATCGGATATCCCCTACTGATTGGCTATATATTGGGTATTGTTTTCGAGCGGTTTTGGTGTGAAAATGGGCATACGTTTTGACCATTTTGGTCTGAATTAGGGTATCTTTTTAAAGGGGCTAATTTTTTCGACAGCAAAATTAGCAATCGTTTTGTCGCCTTTCTCAAAGTGTTTACGTAAATGGAAGTCAAATTCTGGTTAGCTGTGGTCACATATTAGAGCCATGTACTGATTTTAGAGGTCTGAAAATGAGGTATTGATTTTTGGCTCATGTCTGAAATCGAGTATGGAAAATCACAAATTTTGGTCTGAAATAATAGACCGTCAGGTCTTCAAGGTCTTTCAAGGTCTTAGCCAGACACCCCAACCAAAAACTTTGGGGAGTATCTCCTCGGGTTTCCTAGACGTGTATCCGTCTTTTCATTCAACAACTGATGCTTTGCTCTTAATCCGGTATTACCAGATTACCCAGCAGGTGACCATAAATGTATAAAACATTTCCCTTTACTTGTAATAGTTGTCACTAAAAATGTAGCTAGAAGTAAGAGAAATTATCTCTATTCTAAGCTTGTTTGGGAAATCGCTCAAATGTTCCGTCTTTTTTTAAGAAACAAATTTGAAGTGCAGTTCCACAGAAGTTTCCTTGCCACCAAATGTCTTGGCCAGGAATGTGTATTTTCATTCATCGTGGAAGACTAGACATTATGCTAAAACCAATTTTAAGCAGCTAGTTCCAGCCACTGCACTTAACCCAAGCCCCGCCTTGGTGGGTTCAAATTTGGCGTCAAGAAAACGTATTGAAACCTGTTTTCATTATACCAGCTGCTCGACTTTACATTACTAGACGGCAATCTATTCAAACCACTAATTATTTCGGTGTATAATTTTGCTTGGTGAAGTTGGTATCGTCTCAGCTGAATGGTAAATTAAAAACGCCACGTAATATACATAACAGGTGATTTAGATCTGTACGTAGACATTTAGGCTTACGAAATGCTTGTCTGAGCGAGTTCAAAGGGGGTCCAAAGCTGAAACACGTACATTTATCGTTTAAGGAAGGGTGATAAAAACACTTTGTTACCTCCCAAAAAAGCGTGATGAAAAGTGGTTGTTGATATATGACGAGAACTCATCTTGTATGGGTTCCGTTTAATTTACTTTCCTCTAGTTTTTCGAGGTGAAGGTTTCGAGGACGTTTAATTAAGTAAATGTCCCAGTTCGTAATCATAGCAGTGAATACTGCTGAAAAGTCATTCTTTTGCTGTTAAATTAAACGTTTTAATGTCATTTCAATCCACATTAACAAATGCTTTTTCTACTAAACACCTGGTTAACCTGGTTACTGCGCCTTTCAATGACATGGGGACTCTAAAATCCAAAGTTCAGCCGACAAATACGTTTTTCGCTACCGTCAATCAAATGTTCGGCGGCTTCTCCCAGCTTCCGACTACTGCCGAGCTCTGACTTGTGCTCAACGATTTGATTACCGCGCGCTCAGCGGTAGTCGGAAGCTGGGAGGAGCTGCCGAACATTTTATTGACGGTAGCGAAAAATGCATTTGTCGGTTGAGCTTTGAATTTTAGAGTCCGCATGTTATTGAAAGGTGCACTAACTGTAACGGTCACTTCTGAAGATGTATGTTGTAGCATACGAAACATCAAGTTTAATATACCATGCGAAACCTGTTTGTTATGTTTGTAACCGCTGTTTGTTTTCTCTTTCTCCTGAAATTAAAATGGCCGAAAAACAGAATTTTTATGATGACACCTGGTTAAGCATGAGAGAACCCGTTGGGGTGGGGGTGTTTCCTAAAACTGACTTACAGGGAGGATCCGCCCGAAAGGGCGCCTTTCTCAGGATGGGGACGGAGTTGATGCATAGAAAGGTAGGAAAAACTGGCATTTAGGCGTTCAAAAGGGCCTTTCAAAATATTTCGAACAGCGGAGGTATATTAGTGACGAAACTAAGACCTTTCAGATAGAAAAAGAAACTTGGTCAGATTTATTAAAGTTTCCTTGAATGAGTTTGAGGGCTGTGTTTGTTTGTTCAGTGATATGTTTTTCAAGTGCTGTTTTCTCGATCCTTTACTGATTTTCGCTGGTTGGGGACCTACGGCTCAAAGAGCCGATTTTGTCCGATTTCAGTCAAATTTGGTCAGTTGAAAGAATAACCTGTCTCCAACAAAGGCGAGTTGGGAAATTTGACAATTCTAAACATTATTTCGACGAGAGTCACTCAGTGCGGTCACTCCGAAGCTTTTGATATTCTATAACTTTTGAATACAATCGAACAAAGAAAACCCATACATGCTTTTTAACATGTTTAATTTGGGATTCCTGACCTCTAGAAAAAAAAAATCCAAAATATTAAAATCGTCTTGGAACTTTAAGAAACTTGAGATGATTTATACCTTCCAGTTAAGATCTTGCGGTAAACTAATTCATTTCCCGGAGAACATAATTACAAAATGTTTGAATAGCCAGATCCATAAGCTTTAATTTGGACGGGGTGTATGCACGTGACGTCATGACAGCCATATTAGTGTTTCAAGACATGTACCAAACCAATCCCGTGGGAGTTCAACTCTTTTCTTATGTAAACACCTTCTTTTGTTCCAATAAGTTTGCATGGCTTCTGGATACGTGAATGCAAACGCTCTATATCCGTGATCTAAGCGCGAAGCGCTACTTCTATAGGACTGGAGACACCCCTAAAGGTACATGGTAACCTTAAAATTAATCTCCAATTTTATTGTATCTTCCCCGTCGCATGGTGGTGTTTTTGTCATGTATGAGTCACGACTCGACAGTAACAATTTATAAACGCCAAACCTCAAATAAAAGAGGTCGGTACACCAAAAAGAGGCCAGCAGCGAGTCAGAGGGTACTCCCAGAAAAACTTGGGCAGGGTGTGGGGCCTGCTTTCCAAAACCCTTACCCTATTAAAGACCAAAATCTGCGGTTTTCCCTACCCTATTTATGACCTGACGAAAAATTCGATACCCTATTAAGACCTGACCCTTAAATTAATACCCTGTTTCAGGCCTGCCTTATAATTAGTTGTTCCCTAGTTCAGATCGATGTTGAAGGCATTGTGATGGACTTCTGTTGATGGTCTTATCGATAATGATGAAAGAGTAGTTTAATGTTATCAAAATACAATGTTTAATCCACCACGCCTTTCGTTACATTTAGCAGGCAGAATAAAACGGGTCTTTGCTTATCGTGGTAAGAGCTTTCCCATTCCGCTAAGAAAGAAAGGGACTGAAAACAGTTTGTGACCAAAATACACCTTCTCCAAATGTTAACACCGACAAAGTGAAGTATGCGAGCGTTAAGAACAACAGAGATGCTTACAACTCGAATTCTCTTAACGTCTTCAACAACTTTTCTGGAGGCCAAAAAGGTAATTTTCAAATAGGCTAGATCGGGGCTAGGTAAACTCTGTAGAAACCGATACTACAAAGAATATCTGTACGGCAGGTAGATAAAGGTTTGCATGCAAAGACTCAGCTGTGGTGACTGCGAGCTGGTCAGGCGCTTAGCCTCTTAAATAGCAAACAAGAACAACAGGGCTTCGGCCTTCCCTCCCGGAAGTTCACAATTCAATAAGAAAATTTTTGTAATCTAACGCTCAGGAAACACTACTCGACCGTTTGAGATAAAAGAGACATCCCAAATGGATATGTCTAGACAATACTTCAGAATACGTCCCTGCGAGCCTCGGCAAGTAACTCGTTGCCGGGCTCACCAACACGGGGACGTATTCTGCTTCTACCAAAATCGGAGAAAAATCTTAGTTTAAGGTAAATTCATTTTGGCGGTAAGCGCAAGACCTGAACCAAGCTTCACGCGCACGACGGTAGCGCCACTCAAACTACACAGCATAACTATGCAAGTCCCGTCCCGATCCCTCCCCTCCTCATTTGACTCCTTTGGAAAAATCTTGGCTAAGTTTCCAAGGTCTTGTAAGGGGTCATTCGACATCTTCACAGCGAGAGGGAGCTGTCATCGTTCTTGGCTGTTTTTTTTGTTTTGTTTTGTTTTGTTTTGTTTTGTTTTGTTTTGTTTGTTTGTTTGTTTTTTTTCTTTTTTCTTTCTACCCTGCGAGGAGAAGCCAACTGCTTGGAGGGTAGGATTTCTCGTGACCCAACGGGGAAAAAACTCCAAGCATTTCCGCCATTGCACTCAGCAGTCGCCACGCTGGGATAAACCTGACCTTGTGCAATCAATTTTACAATGTACGCGAAATGAAAAATAGCAGAAGTTGTTTCTGTTTCTGTTTCTGACATACTGTAAATCAATTAAAATGGCCGCGTCAACGTGCTGAAACTGTTTTCGTTATCTGGTGGAATTTTGAGAATGATAACCCAATGCTCAACATTGCATTCTTTTTCTTTTGCCGGGTTACGTCACGAGTCACGCTCGTTACACGTGTGGTCACGTGTGGGAGCAATTTCTATAGTCCAAAGGCGAGGTTCTGGGTCAACCGCTTGTTCACCAGAGTACTTCAGCTTTACAAAGCTGACCAAAGAATGATAAAGTCTTACTCTGATTGACTTTAGAAACCAACAGTAGCCTAACCAACAGAATTTACTAGCAGTTCGTTGTGATATAGACACTGGCTTTATAGTTTGGTTTTCAGGATCAATCCGGCTTTTTTTCGACTAAATAAAAGCATTATACAGACATTATGAGGCGAAAACAAAAAATCTAGTCTTTACCTCGTGGAAAACATATGGCACAACGAAAACTGATCAAAACAATGAAAAAAATGCTTAATGACCTTAACAAAAAAAATTGACAAAATGGACTACATATTTTTCAAAACAAATCGTGCTATGAGGTGAAATAGACAGAACTCGTTGAGAAACATTTTTTGGGGGTGCAAATCGATTGAGCGTTATATTTTCAATCTGGAATCCCCTATAAATTTTAGGCGTGCCTCAAAACCTGTATTCGGAATGAAGATGAAAATTTGTCTTCTATAAAGCTTCACTGAGGTTTTCATAAATGATGGCCTTAAAAGTTTTATGCCTTTCTCCTAGAGAATTTTATCCCTTGCTGTCAATGAAAATGGCACCAGTGAAACGTTCAACCCGCCCAGAGAAAGTCTCCATGAATACTAAAATGATACAAAGGCTTTTCTTTTGCTTGGAAATAACCTGCACTTTAAAACAAAGCAAAATTATGGACGGACGATAATTAATTTTGGCTTACCTGCGCTATTAATGTTATTTATTTTACTACGCCGAGAAAAACTTGTTAAAAATCTGAAATTTGCCCAAGACAGCTAAATTTGCCCAAGAAAGCTATTCTGACAAAATTCTCGGTTGTTTGGAATTGTCAACCTTTGTTTGTTTTTATGTTGTTGGCCTTTAAGGTTCTTTTGTGGGTTGCTTTCGTCTTTGTTAGCCATCAATTTATTGATGTTTTACCTTGCTAGCGAAATCAGCTGCTCAGTCAATTTTTCACTCTTATGATATAATCGGGTGAAAAGTGTTTTAGAGGAGACACACGCTTGTTTACTAATAACTGGCCAGCCCTTTCAAAGTGTCAACCTGTGGTTTTTAAATAATATTTGGCTCATTGTCTCGGCGTGTTTTATCAAACAAAGAAACTGTTGTACAGTTAAATTGAACGTTCGTGTAATATGGTTGTTTATTAAAAGTACACTCAAAAGAAACTCTTATTAACGTTGATATATCTCCGTTGCTTGGCAGTACTTGTCATTCGACAAACTTTTTTGATACGTGGGGGAGAGGATAAGGCATAGGTAATTGACCTAGCAGGTGTTTTTGTTCGCGCGAAATGGTTTCTCAACGAACTATAAACTTGGTTGTCTGGTGGAAAGGTCTTTGTTTGAGCTCTTTCTTAGGCTGGAAAAATAAAATCCAAGGATTCATCTCCCCGAAAAAGGGGGAATGCAAACAAAACAAACATTAACTGAAACGCGACAAAAAGACTGTCAGTTAATATCTCAGTCCCCGTGTATAGAGAGGAAGCGAGACTCCGAACAAGGCACTTTTGTTGACAACGTTCTATTGTTGGCCGGTCATTATGAATTTATATTCACGTGTAAAATGACACACAAGGTACGATAAGTGTCAATACTGGCTTGAAATTTGCAGTGTAAACATGGTAAATGAGCCACGGTGGAACTAAATAGTCAGACATTTCGTATCGACAAAAAAATGTCGCCGCAATGAGTGTGAAAAAAAAAATTAATCATATTTGTTCCATTAAGCGCTGAGCCTAAAGCTAGATTAAGCAAATTTTTCGAGAGAAGTTTAGAATCCTTGTTGTAGAAAAAGCTTTCATCGGGTAGTACTTTTATTTTTAGGTTTATTTGCCGGCTGTGACTGGAAGTTCTCCTGAATTTTGAAAGCGCTCATTCAATTATTACACGTCGGAAGTACATTCGCTCAAAAACTGATGTCTGGACTAAAAATATAATAAATTTTAACCGCTTGCTAACAGCTTGCGGCTGACCGTAAGGATAAGCAAAAACTATCAGCTTGAAAATCATGGAAGAAAAATTAATATTAAAAGTTTTGGAATGAGAACGATAAGAATTAATTCGTGTTTCTCTCCGAAGCAAGTAAGAAAGATTCTGGCGAAACTTTAAATGATAATACGCGGCAAAATATACCACCTGCCGCAAAGATATGAAAAGGCACAGCGTTTACGTCCATGGCAGACTGAAAAAAGAATCTAGAAAGAACATTTAGAAGATCATATTCGACCTCACGGTGACGAGGCTCCCTGCGGACATTTTTGCTAATCAAACTGTGCTTTAGCTGTGGTTGGCTATTACGGCACAATATTTCATTCACTCAGCCAACAAGCTGATGTAGAATGCTAAGCTGCTGTCAAGGCTAAATTTCATAAACTCTCTTTATTCTACCCCGCTGCTTGGTATACAATTCTTTCGCCTTAAATGGTTTTGGAAAGTACACAACGAAGTCTGAGCGAGTTAATTGGTCAATGTGCGTTGGGTTCATCCGAAAATGCTTTATTGGGAAAACGCAAGCTTTCCACAGAACTCTTGACAAAAGAGTGTTTTTAAGCACTCTTTACTACTCAATAAAATGCAAAGCGTTTTTCCCTTTTGCCACTTTTGTGTAGATAACAATAAGTTAACAATGGAAAACGTTCAAGCATATTGTGTTTTCACTGGGGGGCGAGGCGAATTATGGACGCCGAGCTAGTTGGCCTGGTATTTTGAAGGAAATCGTCCAAATGTTCAAGATTGTGCATTACATCAACTGGAAAAGGTTTCACTATTTGGAGAGTTCAGAGATCGAAATCACATCTTTGTACTTCTTCTCACATATGCAAATGTTTCCTTGTGACGTTTTACGCAAGGAGTTTTCCAACTGACCAATCAGATTGAAGCTTATTGTGTTAGTTCTGTACGATTTATACTTGTCATGTTCGTGGTTCGAGGGCGATAGGTAAAATATGGCGGACATTTCCAAACTTAGTTACGTCGAATAAGCGCTGTTTGGTGACATAATCAAACACGTTTTGGATCAATATTTCTTTGAACAATCTGAACGCGTTCAGGCAACCAGAAAGCGCTTATAAAGACCGGCAGAACACGCATCGAACGTGACGAAAAGAACATAGTCGAAGACGATTTCGAATGGCGGCGCGGTGATTTGTAATTGTCCTTTCCAGACGCGAACATGAGTACAGCAAAAAGAAAGAGGCGCACAAATAGGTAAGTTTGTTTACAATTTTTACTTTTCTTGCCGTGTTTGAGGGAGATACGGCAATAGGAAATGGAATTTGTGATCCGTGCGGGACAAATCGACAATAGTGTTATGTTCGGCTGCACGTCGAGAGCCAGTGTTTCTTTTCAATTCTTGATCGCCTGAAAAAACAGTTAACTGGAATTCTTGCCGATTGCCATACAAAACAGAAAGATGCTATTATCAGTAAGGTTGTTCTGTTATTTAATCTGTTCGCTCCCGAGTGGACTTAGAGCGTTTTCTGTTCGTCCCAGTATCGACTACAACTCTACCGTAAATGTATACCCGAGCTTTTTCCGGTGTACACAATTCCGAATTCTAGCTTTTCAAAACTCGTAGCTTGTTCGCTCCCCGCGAAGCGCAAAACCCTAGCTCTTCTCAGCAATGATATAAACAAACCCACCAGCCGGCAAACCGCGTTAAATTCGCCGTTACGAGCTAGAAAGGGTGGCAGACAAAATTTGCATTACTTGACAGAGTCTTACAGACCGCGCTGCGCCGGCGAAACCCGTGAAATGGACAACATTTTATTTCGTTCCTGGTGATTCACTTGAGCGTACTTTGCTTCAAAACCTGAATTGCTGGCAATCTTGATCGTTTTACCTTTGAATAGTATTCTATCTTGGTGTTTTTGCCTCGTTAGTTTAAGCTTATATTCGATGCAACACTGCAGATAAAGTGCTGTATATCTAATTGTGACCTTTGACAGGAACAACATAGCTTCACCCGTTTAAAACTTTGAAGCGAACGTGGAAGTAAAAAAGTACGGTTGACTGTTTTATTGAGAGTAAATAACGACAATGTAATTTTCGTGCAAGATTTGTCTGCGGCCGATCAAAGAAAAACCATGCAAGCATTCTTCTTTGGCTAAAAAACCATGGGATGGGCTGATGGCTAGCTAGAAATTTTACGAGACGAATGCTACGCGCGTTTTTCTGTACACTGCTTTATTTTTTTCATAAATCGTTTATTGTAAGATCGTGGTAGTGATTTATCCAGACCTGCGAGGCCCACTGGGGTGAAGTAACGCTTTTGTTATGCGGAGTCAGTCCCGCCATGTTTGTCTTTTACGAGTTTTGGGCTGATCGTCCAATTTTTACACCCGATGCACGGAATCCTTTTCTCGTGTTCTATAAGTCACAGGAACATGTTTCTTACATATTTAGAAGCTTTAAACCTTTGAGAAACACTTTGTGACATTTGCGTGTGTGTTTTTGCCATATTTTGCATGCATCGAGTTCCTTCAACTTTCGTCTCCATGGTCATACTAATTTGCGACGGCGAGAAACAATTCTGGAGACGATCTATATTATTCCAAGCGTTTTGTTGCGGTTTTCAACAACCAGTGCTTGAATGTTGAGAACTACTCGAATTTTGTAACCGAAAAGAGCGATTTTAGAGTAAAATTTTCACAGATAGGGTGTCCATAACGAAAAAAAAGCGCGTAGACGCACAACTCATTGGACATTTTTCGAATGTTTGAGGCAATTTACATATTCAGGTGGCTGTCAAAATAATTCGTTTCTTTTTGTTCCGTGGATAATACACATGGCCCTTTATCTTTGGCGTGCTTCGGCTAATTCTTATGCAAATCGAGAATGGAAAGTTTTGGCGTTCGATGTTCATTAAGAAGGGAGAAAGGGATTCCGTGAGTCAAGTGTGAAATCGACATTGCTGTTCTCCACTGCAGTCACGGAGAAGTTGCCACATGGACTCGAGTCCTTGTTGACTTATGAATAATCGCTGTTTCAGCAACCTTAGGGGGACCGCTTGCTTAAAATTCTCTTTTACCTTGGTACTTTAAGGAAAAATAAACATCTTTTGTTATTTACTTCTCAAACTTTTCGACGTGTTTACGATTTTTCGTGTCTGAGAGAAATGGCTGCGGTTTGTTGGGTCGCCCTCTGAATAAGTGAGAGGTCGTAAAGCACACCACACCAGAAATAGTAGACGTATCTTTAGTTTTGAGTGTATTTTATGACGGAATGGAAACCGTTAGACAGATTGACAAACATCAAGGACCATTAATTAACAAGGAGGAAACACAAAATTTACATACACAGGGTTTTCGACTATTTCTGTTCAGTTTATTCTGATGTTTATCTCGTCGAGTCGCTTTTCAAATGGCATGACTAATAATTTAGCATTCAACAAGGGCCATGAATTACTGTACTCCTCGGATGAATCTTGAAATCACTTAATTTTTGACATGTTGGCAGAGTAAGAGAAAGTGTGTTGACAGATTTGGGCTGAAAGAATTTGAATAATGTAGTGAAGTCTTCAATCTGGCAGCCAAAAACTAATTGCTTTTTCGAGTGCTTTTGCCACTGTCTCCGATTTTGTTACTGTAGTTGTTCAAGCTTGCTTCCTTACTGTTTCATTAAAGGTTGCGTTCAGCTTCATTGTGGCACATGGGTACTACACAAACAAAAGGAAAACTTAACAACTGTATTTGTATGTCAAGTTTAAGCAGCTTAACCTCAGACCATTGCTTATCCCCTAAATATATACCTTCACAGTTGTCTGGACATTTATTTGTTAAGAACATTTGCTTCAGAATTCTTTTCATCCTCTCTAGAGAAGTGTCTGCGAAAAAAAAACTATTCATGAACGTTCATTAGCAAGCCCCATACCCCATGCACCTTAAAAATTACCTCAAGTAATTGTTTTGTAGTAAAATTTCAAACCACAATCAATTAGCTCTCTGTTAGCCTTAACATCCTTGCCCTTTGAAATATTTCCAAGTGTAAAACTTTGTTGGTACAAACATTTTACAGACAAATTGTAACTTTCTCCTTTCCTTTGTTTGGTACTCCTGGTTTCATTTTGTAAGATAAGATGTTTCTCTCAGATAATGTAACCTCCCTGTGGGTAGTAATCAAAGGAATGATAAAATCATTTCTCTATATAAAGGTCTGAGCAAAAATCCAAAAATTTATGTCTCAGATTTTTTGGCTTGCATTTTTTTATTCTAATTTTTTTTCTCGGCATGTTGACGTCTGAATCGTAAATACTGCTGTCTTGCATTGTAAATTCCACACTTGAGAACAAACAATCAATCCTTTTTTTTTTTTTCACAAACTGTTTGAAACAGCATCTCACAAAAGTTGATAGTCTCAACGTTCTATTGTCTCCTAGACAGTTTATGCCTTAGGCTGAAAATGAAATGGATTGGATGTCAGTAGTAATTGATTTTTTAGCAGTGATGTTGCCAGTTACATTTTAAGTTCTGTATTATACCATCATTCAGCACAACAGGAAATTGAGAACTTGAATGAAATCTAGGAAACACTATCTCCAGGTGTGCATTTCTTAAATTTCTTGAGTGTTCTGAAATAACAGAATTGTTTTGTCTTGGTAGTATAATAATTGCTTTGGCTTCTTCATATGTTTTAAGGGATAGATCTAATGAAGGGAAAAAAAAAACAATTAAACAGATTTTTTCAAAACAGTGCTTGTAAGCAAATCAACGTGTTTGCAGAATCCAAATTGTACACGCGTGATATCAATATTATTAAGTTATTGTGAGTATAAGTTAAGTTAATTGTTGGTTTCGTTTTATTTTCAGTCTCAAGGGATCCTTGAATCCTTCAAAGCGGCATCGTGATCGCTTCAATATTGAATTAGACAACCTTGCAAAATTGCTACCATTTCCACATGATGTGATCCAGAAATTGGACAAGCTTTCAATTTTGCGATTGTCAGCAAGCTACCTCAGAGCCAAGAATTTCTTCAAAGGTAGGTTTAGCTCAAATTCAAGGGAATTTTACATTTTCTAAGAATAATTGATGATGTTTTCTCTTCTGCCCAATGTGCCTATTGGTAAGTTGTTGAATCAACTTGGAAAAAAACACTGGATGACTACCTGCTAAGGATCTGTGTTCCTTCCAGGAGGGGAAGCAATGTTTCCAGTTACTTCATTGTTTGGTTACTGGACTTAAGCTCAGCTAGCTAAATCACTAGACTTCTACAACCATCTACATAAACCTGTAGGGTGCAAAAAAAAACAACAACTTTCAAGCTTGTCCTCTGGGCAAGCTGTAACTATGAGTTACTACTGTACCCTTCGCATCAGGTAAAAGGTAGAGTTTGTTTTGAGCCAAGCTCTCTACCCTAAAGGAGTACATCCCAGCTTCCAAAGCATTAAGCAACTAGGAGTATTCGTATTTCGCCTGGATGGGATGCTAGTCCATCGTAGGGTTACCCCCCAGCATTAAATTTATATGCCTGTGGAGAGAGGCATTGTGAGAATTAAGTGTCTTGCCCACAAACAAAGAACACATTGCAATGATTCTGGCCAGCGATGTCTCAAAACCTGGCTACTTGTTCCTGTGTCTGGCATGCTTGACTGTAAAATCCACTAACTAATCCTGGTCATAACTTCCTACGTTTATTGAATCCAAAATGCTTAACCTGAGTAGCAATTTTATCTAAGTCATAACTGCATCAAAGCAACTGTGTAATGTAGTTAAATATTTCTTGCACTGAAAATCAACCCTACCCAGTGTACAGTATACACTGTATGTGCCAAAAGGACTTGTAAACTTGGCAAAGAATGATCAAATTTCCAAATTTCTGACATCATACCTGGTAAAATTACAATTGCTTTGTGTACAAGCTTGTTGAAGGTCTGTTTCAGTTACATGGGGATCATCTATAGCATAATTACTGTGTTTCCCTAGTTAAGTTGTTAGCATTTTCCCACCAAGGAAGCCAACAGATAGTTGAAACCAAATAACTACTGTAGTATCCAGTAGTTGTTTTAATATTGTATCTTAATTTTGTGCTTAAAGAAATTGTGAGGTTATTAAAAAAAATAAATTAAGGAAAAATCCTTTTATGAAATAGTTTCTTACAATTTTTAAGTATGGTATCCAATTTTGTTTTCATGTGCAATGGTCTTCTTGTTCAGCACCTTTGAACGGAAAAAATAGCTTATTATCAAGGGTTTTTTGTGTGATATTGGAAGCTTCCTTTAAACCTCACGATTGTTCAGTAAACATGGTTAGAAACAAAAGTAAATACATGATGTCTTTTTCAGGTCAACAGTGGACGGAGGACAGTCAAGTGGGAAGACTTGCTGATGGGAATGGAGACTTTGAAGGAAATGGCATTTTTTCAAAACTTCTCTTAGATGTAAGTCCTTTTTGTGTGGATTAAGTGCGACTGTCTTTGTAGATATTTTGGTTGGTCGCTTGAGTGCACATACATGTAGTTCATGATCCACTCTTGTTTATTGTGCTAAGTGAGTCATACCCTGATGTGGTTGCAAACCTCAATTTTAGATTGAGATTTATTATATTCCTTAATTTAGTGTGTAGGCAGGTACAATATTGTTCAAATTTTTGTTTTTATGTGGGAGTTTCATTGTCGTCAGGTATTTAACTTGATCATTCAAAACTCTTCAATATTGCTTGATTACTGAAAAGATTGGTTGTGTTGGCTTGTTTTGTGGCTAGTTTAAGACAAACAGCAGTAAAAGGATTGATCATGTTGTGGCTAATAAAGTTCTCAGCATGCATGTGCTGGGGTAATCTTGTAAGAAAATAGTGTGTTCAAAGAGGATGCCTGAAATGATATAATATTGCTTGAAAGTACATGGGATAACTACAGTTAGACCCCATTAATTTGAACTTGGTTATTTCAAATTCCCCATTAGTTCAAACTCAAAACCATTTCCCTTTGATTTACCCTTCAGTTGTTTACTATCACCTATTTCAAACTGCTGCTATTTTGAACAATTTTTCATTTCCCCTAACAGTTCAAAATAGCGGGTTCTGTATGTAGTGAATGTATGATATGTGTGAGGCTAAAAGTTGGAAATAAATTCTGGTGGATGCTTGTATAAGGACACTGAAGAAGATCCATGGCAAGCTATTTTAGAGATGTTGAATCTATTCTGTTCTTTGATTTTATCCAAGAATTTGGGTACATGTATGCATTTTAAAACTAAAGAAAAAATCCACAAATTGATATATTTTTTTATCATCATCACCTTGTGGTTTCCTTGACAAAGATGTTCGTATTACAGTAATAGATGAAATTGATTGCTGTTGTATCTCTCAGGCCTTGGATGGCTTTGTTATCGTCCTGACCAGAGATTTTGAAGTATTCTATGCATCTGAAACCGTTCAGGAGTACCTTGGACTTGCGCAGGTAATGTGAAATCTCAAGCAAAAACAATCTATTGACAGAGATTACTTTGAAATTAACATAGTTATCATGTAAAAATAACAATGGATTTCCAAATTTAGAGCTAACAGTTTGAAATGTTTCACCATGAACTTATAATTTTTTTTGTTTTTATAAAGGCAAAATGATTCTTTTGGTCTGTATGTTATTTGAAAGTATAGGTGGTAGGTAATGCTATAGACAAATAAATATCTGAAATTATGTTATATGGACTTGCTTGTGTTGTTGAGAGACAATAATAAATTAAGCAATGCTCATTACAGATTGTTAGTTATATGGAATGTAGACTTTTTCTTGCATGCAATTTGAATTATTTTTACCATAAATTTGTGGACTGTTTAATAAACTGAACTTTCCTTGGGAAAATGCGATAAAATGTTGTCTGAATGGGATTGTTTTCATTAAAGGTTGTACTGGCAACAGTAATCTTTGTAAAGCCTTTTACATTAACATGTTTATTGTTGCTGATTAATTTCTTATAAGGATCGTCATGTTAATACATGAGCTTAAGCAGCTGTTCTGTTTATTTAAGAACTGAAAGATGCGCATTTATCATGTTTAAAATTTTATTTCACATCTGTAATGGATAACGAAGGCATTTGTTTCATTTTATGATATTTAATATTTTAGCGTGATCTTAAACAAGAAAGGTTCTTTTCTTTTCACACGCTTTTTTTAACTGATGTGGGTATAAATACTTCTAGCATCCTGTTTCTAGAAGATTAGTAATTTTGATTATGTTTGGAAAACCTTTTGCCCTTTAAGGTTGCAAGGTGATATTTGAGAAATACAATACATTTTTAATAAAACAATTGACTGAAAAATTTGTGTGGGAACCTCAGTTGAATACTACTGATAGTAATGGGTATCAGGTTAAAAGAAAATATCACGTGCTGTAAGTTCTAAGTTATCCTTTGCGATAAGCTCAAAGTTAGTAAATGTGTACGGAAAATGTCTTACAGTGTATGTTTTCTGACTCTTGTTCATAAATATTCTTGCTTTCTATTTGAATTGATAGGTTTGTACTTTAAAATATTTAGCATTTTTGTCTCCTGAATGCATCCATTGTTTGGAAACATATCATCTTGCTGGTTACACCTTATTTACAGAACTCTTTGATATTTGTCTGGTTTTGTCTTTGCAAAAATAGTAGCAGAGACAGTTGTAAATAAAAAAAGGCTGAATTTAAATTCTTTTAGCAAACTGGTTGAGAATCTCTATGCAAACTGCTAGAGAGTTTGGGTCCCAAGTACCTATTTACCAGTAGCTCAATTGACCTTTACAAATTATACCAGTCTGCTAAATTTACTTGGTCCTTCTCTGTTTATTTGACCAGTGATCTTATCACACTTGAAATTGAGGAATTCGCACTTTCTATTTTTGCTAGTGATGGCCAACAATTTAATTGTTGAAGGACAGTGTTTTACGCCAACAGTAAACAGAAGTTAGTAAATAGGTACAGAATATGTTTTACATGTACAGTGTACATGTATGTTCAGTGACTCTTGTTCATAGATATTCTTGCTTTCTATTTGAATTGGAAGGTTTGTCCTTTAAAATATTTAGCATTTTTGTCTCACAAATGAGGTATTCAGGAATTCACACTTTCTATTTTTGCTAGTGATGGCCAACAATGTAATTGTTGAAGGACAGTGTTTTACACCAACAGTTTAAGGTTTCAAAATTGCTTACACGCCCAGTGGGAGGCAGTGGTATAATGTGTTTTACATGTGCATATCAAGAGATCAGATACAAGTCTTGCAGTTTTGACCTTGAAAATTCAGATATGATGTAAATGTTACAATGCTTCACTGTTGGTTCAAGCTGAAAACATGAATCCATTTAATTAAATAGTAAATTACCTCATGTGGTGTGTGCAAAGTTCTTCTGGTCAATTATTTAACTGAATATTTATATGAGGAATTGTTAGTTGGAAAAACACTTCCTATCACATACTGTTTTCTTTACAAAAAGTTTAGCTGGTTGTATTTCGAACCCAAAATGTCAGCTTACAGTGTGTCTCGTTGGAAACAACAGCCTTTTCCACATTATTGAAGTTTTAGCTGATAATTTATGAATTATTCTAGAAAAAGAGTGATTTTTTCTTTTTTCATACACTGGTAAATCTTAATATCCAGAGTGACCAAAGCGCTTTAAAAGAGATTTCATTGGAAATGAGTTTTTTGCTTTCTCGTCATAATGTGAAAATGTTTTGCTGTGAAGCACTCCTAGATGTCAATTATATGTTGGTTAATGGAATAATTATAGTTCTGTTTTGTCTGTGGTGACATAGAATAATGAACATGTTCAATGTTCACAGTTTACAATGTATGTACATATGCTGTACTAGCTGGAAATATTAGCTGAACAACAGATGTACACTTTGTCTGACTACATTTGTGTAGATGCTGCACAAACATGTTGTAAAACTCTAAGGATGTATGAACCACTCACTCCCAAATTTTGTCAAAATTGACCAAAATAGTCTTAAGTAATAAGAACCAGGTGACAATTACTGCTCAGTAAGTCTCATTTGAATATTAAGATAGCTGAAAGGTTTAATTATCCACAGTTTTATAAGTGAGAACTACCATTTAAATTCAACATAGCAAGCAACACTCATGAATACATGGAGCTTTCATTTTGTTGGTAGAAAGATAGATGTGACCCTTAGTGTGACACGATGAACATTTATTTAATTAAAATCATCTGACTGTTGTTCTCTTAAAGGAAAATCTTGTGTTTTTATTGTGGCCCACAAAATGGATTATAGAATCAATGATACCCTCACCCAAACAGGTTTCATCTGCAGATAAAAATCAGGTTTATTGACTTGAGTTATGAGCTGGAGCGTGATAGTGTTCTTGTATTATGTTAGAGTACTGTTCCTCGTTCAGAGGTGGATAAACCTGTTATCCTTACACTTCACTTTTGTTTGCACCTCTAGCACTGTGGAAAAGATAAGAACCTAGGTCTAACTGTAGGTTATTTTTTAGGCAAGTGTTATTCATCAAGATTTCCTGAGGTTCATACATGTGGATGATCACGACTTGATCAAGAAGAATCTTCAGCCCTTCCCTGAGGACGAGGAGGAACAAGTAAGATGGATGACATGAATTTTTAGTGTTCAGTTAATGTCAACAGGGCTGTGCTCTAGGGTGCGTGGATGCCACACGCAACTAACTTTAGCCTTTGGGCGTCTGGAAAAACTCTTTTTTTTTCATAGAAGCTTAAGTGCTGGGCACCCAGGATTTCATGGTTAGGAACCTTTTGGCTCCTCATGATTTTTCTTAGACCACAGCCTTGGTCAACTTTCATTGCAACACGTAGTGTATGGGTTCAACTTTTTTTGATTCATCCTACACAGAATGCCAAACATTATACCTTGTTTTGATTGCATTTCGCAGTTCTAACAGCAATATCGAGTATTGGAACCAAGAGCTCTACACTCAAAGTATTTTCTCTTTTTATTTCCTTTGCTGAATGAGCTCTTGAGTTGTTTACTGTGAGAGAACAAAGGAAATTTAGCATGTATTTTTATGAGGTTGTTTTTAGGGAGAAAAGCTGCTTGTGTATCAAGAATAAGTTTCAACCATGTTGAACTACAGGAATTGGTTTAATAAATGATTATATTGGAAATTATATTACATTTTCTTCTTGTTTGGGAAGGAAAAAAGGGCTGTTTCTTAACAGATAGTAATCTCTTTCCAACCAGCCTTTCAAATAATTTTTCTGTAAATTCCTGTTGTGCCAGGACAAACAATTTCTTTTCTGGAAGTTTCTTTTACATAATGCCAGCTTGTACTTGATTTTTTTCCTTTGGGTAGCAGGTTATATTGTGTGATAAAGAAAGTACTCCAGATTGTGTGACACAGTTCATTAAAAACAGAATGTTTTGATAATCAATATCTTGGTAATGCACGGAAGGAAATATATTGCGTTTAAAGTAAAAATCCACAGTA